>ENA-OQCS01000068-OQCS01000068.1-human-gut-metagenome-genome-assembly--contig:-NODE-68-length-44845-cov-2.327474_pt1 | contig 44845 bp, 56 predicted proteins | sample MGYA00242757_ERZ504575 | MGnify/ENA primary metagenome ERZ504575 (study PRJEB26092, sample SAMD00036297) | human gut metagenome | host: Homo sapiens | study: EMG produced TPA metagenomics assembly of... | reverse complement strand
ATTTTTACATCATTCTCAAACTGTTTTATGATTGAGAGGTATGAGGTTGAAGTTTGAGTACCATACATTTTTACATCATTCTCAAACCGCCTGATTCGTCTTTGCCTGGCTCAGCAGTTGAGTACCATACATTTTTACATCATTCTCAAACCTCAAATTAAAAATGAACTGCTTTCATCTGCACAAAACAGGTACTCAAACATCCGATGGATATTAATAGACATCACATCCATCTTTGTCAATTATATAATATTCTCTCTGATTCGAAAAGTCCCTTTGTATATTTTCTATGAAAAGCAAGGATATTTCATAGTAGCATGCCATTTGGGAGAGTTTGTTTATTTGTGTTTCGTTCAGATAGGATCGAATATTGACTAAAATCACCAGTTCTTTTTGGAGAAGTTCGGCCATAACTTTGATATATTGCGTTAATTTTTCCAGAAGTCCCATCTCTTTTTCGGTTTCTGTCTGAACTCCCATCAATTTAGGAGTGCGCTCAAATCGATTTCCTCATTTTGTTCCAATTCGTACCCACTGACAGCTTCCAATTGATAGATGTATTTCTTCAGTTCCGCAATAATTCTCTGTGTTTCCAGAAACATTTCTTCATTTTGCGCACTTTTGACCAGCTCTGTAAATAACCGTTTTTGTATTCTGTGATCCGCAAAATCAAGAGAAAAGGGCGTTAATACCAATTCCACATCTCTTTTCATATTCAGCTCTGTGTCAGCTTTAGAAAGTACGAAATTTCCCTCCTCTCCCTGATTTTGTTTTTGCAGCTGCTCCACATATTTTAAAAACAGCTCCGGTGATTCTATAATCCATTCCGTGGGACAGTTCCGATGAATCGCAATAGGTTTTTCCAAGTCCACATGTACCAGTTTCATAAAATCACCAGCCTTTCATCCGTATTCAACACTTCACTCTTTACGTTCCAACAATCAGATCCATTTTCGCATACTGCTTCTCAGTCACCGTTAAAAGCTGTACCAGCCTTCTTCCGGCTTATTTTTATGAATCTGATCCACGATTCCATTCACTGCAGTTGTATTTAACGCAAGCTTACAGTATACGGATTCCTGGAGCATCAGGAATCCGCTTTTCAATAAAAACTTTCGAAATCTCGCATATTCTCTTCTCTGATCGCCCGTCAGCACCGGAAGATCAAACAGTACCAATACTCTCATAAAACGATAACTCATAGGCCATAAAACCGGATCAATGCACTGTCATTCTCATTTAAGGCATCAAATACACTTTTACAGTAAATTTTTATGGCATTATTCACATACTGTGTTTTCCCGTCTATCATGACTTCGTTGTTTAATACATTGACCAACTGTATTTTTCCTCATGCGTAATTCTTTCCTCTGCATTTGGATTACTTCCCGGTCAATCAGAACACGGAACGGTTCCATCAAATCGGACGCCAGATTAAACTGATTAAACATATTATCATGAAAGAGTCCGAGCTGTGTAATATAACCGCTCGCTACAATTTCTCTCGCAAACGCAGACAACAAAATGCTATATCCGTAATTCAGCGCTGCATTTTCCGGACAATCCGCAGTTCTGGTAAATGTCATGCCGAACAACGCATTAAAATATACTTTTGCCGCATGCCCTTCCCGGTTTGTCTCATCGTTCCAGCCAATCTCCTGTAAATATGCTTCTAACAGACCCGCTTCTTCCTTTCCCAGATTTTTTAACAGTTCCTTCTGTTTTCGTATTTTTTCCGTCACAATCTCTGTCCAGATCGCTTCTTTACTGTGCCGGCTCCACTGAATCTGCTTTCTGATTTTATTGCTGGTATCATGACTTCCGTAATACCCAACCAGTTCCGACGATGGATTTCTCTTTTCATCGCAAAAAATCACTTTTATTTTCTTTTTGGTCAGCTCTGCCAGCAGACTTGTTGTGACTGTTGCTGCTGTTGACTCAATCAGAATGGTTGAGATTTCACTTAAATGTATTTTTGTTACTTCTTCATTTCGTACCACAAGATAACCAAGCTGATAGTCCAGCTTTGCCCGTTTGGAAATAACCACAATCCGCCAGCTCATAGTGCATTCAGGTCTACTGTCTGCTCGTAGATACCGGTTGGCGATTGATGAATCATTTCGATTCGACTGCAATCGGTTATATTTTTGTTGAGACACAAAATTCCTGCTCTTCCAGATCCTCCAATTAAATTTCAAATCAGCGGCAGCACTCTGGCACTGGGAAAAAATGTAAAACTTCATACAAAACGATACACTTTTCTTCTATGCATAATTCTTTAAATTTTTCTCTTTTTTCCGTTAATGTCTTTGCCTGTGCTCCAAGTTTTTGCATATACCGTATTTATTAATTATTAAAAGTTCATACAGCATCACCACCTTCTTTTCTTCTAAATGGTCGGAATCGTAATTTTCAGTTCTTTATTCTGTTTTTTACGTTCCACGTACTGTACTATTTTTTTCAGTATTTCCATTTCTTCCTGGGAAAGTACCAGCTGATTTGCACCTTGCATCAATAGCTGATCTCCTGATCTTCCGGAAACCCACATATAAAATCCGTCCACACAAAACAGAGTATCTATTTTGATTTCCGGCACCAGCACTCGCGGATTCTTTAACTGTCTTTCCTCTTCCAGATACCGAATTATATTTTCTTCTGACTTCTGAATTTCCTTTTTCAGACGAATCGGCACATACTCGATTGTTCGTATTTTCTTTCCCTTTTTGCCCTCCGATTCTGCCAGCACAAAGTAAGCTCCCGCCTCTTTGTTATATCCTCCATACTTCTGTATATCACAAAGCCGTTCATCACTGCTCTTGATCGGAACCTGACCTTTTCCTTTTTTGACAATCTGCTGGTCAAACAATGCACCTGTTGCCTCATACGATCTTCGCGTCACAAGAATGTTGTTCTTTTCCATAAACTTCGGACTGTCACAATGGTTCCGTTCCCGCCTTCCCAGGCAATTTCTCCGTTTCGTTCAATTCTTTCCTGTTCAAACATCTTCTTCAGATTATAACTTCTTCCCGGATTTTCCTTAATGAAGTGAATCGGATTTGATGTGAATTTTACAAAATATGCGTTGCCAACGACAATATTCAAATAAGCATCCTTCGCATGATGATAATCATTCATCTCCCGTACCTTCAGAAATTTAAAATCCTTACGGAACTTTGAAACGGTTGGCGCTTTCACATAAACAATCTGTGTATCCGGGATCACCTGCTGCAGAATACTTGCTGCCGCTTTTGTACTCTGACGAGTTTCCACCAGCTGCCTGGAAATAAATCCAGCCAATTCAGACGGTTCAAATCCATTTCCTCTTATCAGCCGTTTATATTTTTCTTCACTGATCAATCCGGCATCCACTAAAGATTTCCAGAATGGCTGCATTTTTTTCCGAACTGTTTCATCGATCGGATATTTATCCTCTTTCATCTGATTACACTTTTTCTTTACAAGTACCCGGTTATCCAGGCTATCATCCATCACTTTGGACTGTGGAAAAATATGATCAATGTCATACTTCTGATTATCCCACAATTCCTCCAGTTCAATTGTTTCACCGGAATACATGCATTTTCCTTTTTGCGTATAATACAAATACAGCTTGTCTCTTCTCATTTCCGCATCGGAACGCTTTTCAATCTCATCTATCCAGTCTTTTTCTTCCGCTTTACATTTTTTATAGAGTTCCAGCAGTTTCTTTTTTCTTGAAGTGGTTCTTCCTGATCGTTTTTTTCTCTTGCCATTTCTATAAAACACGTTTCGGTGGGTTTCCCATCACTTACAGATTTCCTTTACAATCAAAAGGCTCTGCCAAATCTGCCGCTTCACTGCCGGTGATACGTAAAGTTCCTCGACTAATTCATACGAAATATCCCGTTTTTTCTGTTCGTTTCCATTCTTTTCTTCGATTGCCGATGCAAACAAATATTTTTCGCTAAGCAGTTGCATCAGATTGTCATTCGTCTCCCACAAAGCCCGAATAATAGACCATGCCTCTCCCGTTTCCGGTGCCGGTGCTTCCGTCTCTTCCAAAAACACTTTTGAGAGTCTTCCCCAAGCACGATACGGCAGTTTACTTATGCTGTCTCTTTGTTTTTCTGTCAACTCCGGAAACAGTTTCTTTAATCTCTGTTTCAGTATCGCTTTATCATCTCCAAACAGCGTTACGTTCAGGATGATGCATTCTTTTTCCGCCTGGTTCAGTGACAAATTTGTTAATTTCTCTTTAAAGTCATGGTATGCCGTAAGAGAACTCTTTGAAATCCCCATCAATTCCGGTAATTTCAACTTCTTTTCCGGTAATTCCTTCTTTCACTAAATAGTTTTTCAGTTTTTTTCTGTGTAACTTTTCTGCTTTTCTGGAATACTTCTTCATATATTTTCTGTTTCTGCTCTACAGATATCTTTTCTCCATCCAAACGCAGATTATTTAATTCATTTAAAACTTCGTATTTGCTGTACAGCAGAGAATACTTTGGTAAAACATCTTCACTTGGCAGATAAGTACATTTATTCGTCATTCTTCGAATAAACTGCTCTGCACTTGCTTCCAAATCTACCATCTCATCGAAGTTCCATGGATATATTTTGCCTTCTTTTCGTACCGCCCAGTTACTCTTCTCCCCTTTTTTTCGAATTCCGTTTAAGGGTCCTACGTAGTACGGAATGCGGAATGTGAAAATCTTTTGAATCTTCTCTCCATTCTCTTTCAGTAGCGGAACTTTATCTTCCAGATTTTTCAGGATTGCATTTAATTCATATAAATGAATCTGATACGGAATGACACTGTTGTCTTTTACAGTCTGTTTCGGAAGAAACGTTCCCATTTCCATTTCCTTCTGCATACAGGATGCTTTCGTCACATCTGATATCTTGCCCAGAATATTCTTTTTCAGATAACCGTAAAAGTCTTCCTGGCTACATTGCTTTGGTGCCTTGATATACGCATAATAATTAGTTTTTTCGTCCTTTTTTGCAAACAGTCTCTGATATTCTTCCCTTGAAAGATTCTCTCTGACCAGCTTTTTCAGATCTTTCAGATCCTTTTTATGCTTTTCATAAAGTGCCACTTTTGCCTCTGAAAGAGAAGAATAGTTCTGCAAAATATCAGCCAGAACAGCCCAATCGTACACTGCTTTTGCGTGTTCAATTAATGCATATTTTTCTCCCAGCTCTGCTTCGATCTCTCCAGCGTATTCTTCATAACCTGCATCTGCGAAGCAAAGTTTTGGCCGTTCCAGTGTATCCATCTGTTTTTCCCCAAACAGATTTCCCAGTTTTGCTGTTCCACCGGTAATCAATCCCAGCCACTCTTTTTCACAGGATGTTTCTGCCCTCACTGCTTCAAGGAACTGTTCAAATGTTGTCTGAAATTCTCTTACCTGTTCGATATTTCCGTTTAATAGAAAATGGCCTCTGTGTTTCATCATATGATGCAGAGCAAGATATATCAGGCGAATATCAGGCGTTTCGTCAGTTTCCATTAACCATTTTCTCAGATGATAGATGGTTGGAAACTGTTTATGATATTCTTTGTCTGTGTAATCATCATCCGCAAACAATGCATAGGGAAGTTCCGGACACTTTCCCTGCCTGTCACGCTTATCCTCTGGCCAGTAACGACTCTCTTTCATTCTGCGAAAAAATCCATCATCTATCTTTTCTACTTCTTCCGCAAAATTTTCTGCAGCAATTCTATTCTCCAATTACGACGATCCAATCTTCGTTTTGCTGTCCGAAACCCTCTTCTCTCTTCTGCAGTCTGTGCACTGTCAAATAGCCGTACACCCCAAAGTGTTTTTCCATGTGCGCGCAAAATTTCGTACTTCTCATTTGTCACAGCCCATCCAACCGAACTGCTTCCCATATCAAGTCCGAGATAATATTCCCCTTTCATCTGTTCTTTCCTCCATTTTCTACATTTTATCTAATTTTACCATATATTTTGATTTTTTACATCTTTTCTTTCCTATTTTCAACAATTCTACTTCCTGGTTCTTGCTGTTCTCACAGTACTGAATCATAACCATGTTTCATTTCTAATTTTAGACAACAAAAAAACTGCTGTCTATGAAGACAACAGTTTTCGTTCCACACACTGTGGACCATCTAACGATGGCGTTTTCGATAAATCGTTATTTGAACTTATGATGTAAATTAGTATGGTACTAAACTATCTACACTATACTTCTATTTTTTCCTTTCGTCAATCTTTTTTAGAAAGTTTTTATGATAATTATTCCATTTTTTTCTCTTGCGTCCTTCTTGTTTTTATGGTAAAATATATCTTGTTCTGATTACGAACACTGCCGCTGTGGCGGAATTGGCAGACGCACTTGACTCAAAATCAAGCGGTGAATAACCGTGCCGGTTCGAGTCCGGCCAGCGGCATAGCTAAAAAAGATCTGCAAAAACGAACGTTGATGCAGATCTTTTTTTTATTGTCTTCCCTTCAAAAAACAGCTTTTAAAAGAAAGAAAACCCCTTTCGAAGAACCGGCCATCTGCCGCATGGTTCTTTTTGAAAGGGGTTTTACTGTTGTTATCTCTTATTTATTTCCAAACATCTTTTCATACTCCGGTGTTCCATCCAGTGTAGCGAAATAGTCTTTCGGGGTTTCTGCGCGGCGGATGACTTCAAAGCTGCCGTCCTCTTTTAACAGAACCTCTGCAGATTTTAATTTTCCGTTGTAGTTGTATCCCATGGAAAATCCATGTGCGCCGGTGTCGTGGATGAAGAGGAGGTCTCCGACTTCCACTTCCGGAAGCATGCGGTCGATCGCGAATTTATCGTTGTTTTCGCACAGGGAACCTGTTACGTCATATTTGTGGTCGCACGGCTGATCTTCTTTTCCCATCACCGTGATGTGGTGGTAAGCGCCGTACATTGCCGGCCGCATCAGATTGACCGCGCATGCATCACAGCCGATATACTCTTTGTAAATGTGTTTCTGATGGATTGCGCGCGTAACGAGTCCGCCGTACGGTCCCATCATGAAACGGCCCATTTCCGTATAAATTGCAACATCGCCCATGCCGGCCGGAACGAGGACTTCATCGTACACTTTATGTACACCCTCACCAATCACGCGGATGTCATTGCCTTCCTGACCTGGTTTGTACGGGATTCCGACACCGCCGGAAAGATTGATGAATTTGATTTTTACGCCTGTCTCTTTCTGCAGCTTTACAGCCAGCTCAAACAGTGTTTTTGCCAGAACCGGGTAGTAATCGTTGGTTACGGTATTACTTGCAAGGAAGGAATGGATGCCGAACTCTTCTGCCCCTTTTGCCTTCAGAATGCGGAATGCCTCAAAAATCTGCTCGGTTGTCATACCGTATTTGGCATCTCCCGGATTATCCATGATGTCGGTGCTGATTTTAAACAGTCCGCCCGGGTTATAACGGCAGCAGATTTTCTTCGGAATGTAGCCTAATGTTTTCTCAAGAAAATCAATATGTGTAATATCATCAAGGTTAATGATCGCACCAAGCTCTGCAGCCAGTTGATACTCTGCAGCCGGTGTTACGTTGGATGAAAACATGATTTTATCTTTCTCAAATCCCATCGCATCGGAAAGCATCAGCTCCGTGTAAGAAGAGCAGTCGCATCCGCAGTCATATTCACCCAGCATTTTGATCAGTGTCGGGTTTGGGTTCGCTTTCACAGCAAAATACTCACGAAATCCCGGATTCCAGGAAAAAGCTTCCTTTACTGCTTTCGCATTCTCACGAATTCCTTTTTCATCGTAAATGTGAAACGGAGTTGGTACTGCTGCTGCGATTTCTTCCAGTTTTTCTTTTGTTACAAAAGGCTTCTTCGTCATTCTCTTTTGTCTCCTTCTTCTGCTTATTTTGCCTGAATAATGTGAAGCATGTTTGTCATATATCCTTCACCCGTCACCTCGTTAGTAGCAGGTCTCCGGCCGTAAAAATAACCATATCGCCACGTTCTACGAGCTCCTCACGGCGCACCATATACATGGCATGGGAAATAATGTTCTCCGTAGAATCTTCCTCGTATCCGGTCACCGGACGAACGCCCCAGTAGAGCTGCATTTTTCTTCTTGCCCATTCATATGGGGTAACGCCGTAAATCGGTACGCTCGGACGAAGGTTGGAGATCAGTCTTGCGGTCTGACCGGACATCGTCGGGGTCACAATGCAGGCTGCTTTGATGTGTTCTACCATAGAAACGGCTGCACTTCCGACTGCCGCGGAAACATTCAGTTTTCCTTCCAGCGCTTTTCCATCGCGGTAATCTTCGAATTTCAGATAGCGCTCTGTCTGCTCGGCAATCTCTCCCATCATGGTAACTGCCTCGACCGGATATTTTCCGGCTGCTGTTTCGCCGGAGAGCATGATCGCATCCGTTCCATCATAAATTGCATTCGCAACATCGGCTACCTCTGCACGGGTCGGACGCGGATTCCGGATCATGGAATCCAGCATCTGGGTTGCTGTGATAACCGGTTTGTATTTATGATTGCATTTTTCAATGATGATTTTCTGTACATGCGGTACCTGGCACGCCGGAATCTCTACACCAAGGTCTCCCCTTGCAACCATCACACCATCTGCCGCATCGATGATGCTGTCGATGTTCTGCACACCCTCCGCATTTTCGATCTTGGCAATGATATCAATATGCTCTCCTCCGTTTGCCACAAGGAACTCACGGATTTCGTTAATTGCCTCTGCATTTCGGATAAAAGAAGCCGCTACAAAATCAATATCCTGTTCAATACCAAAGAGAAGATCTCCTTTGTCTTTCTCCGTGAGGTTCGGAAGATTGATCGAAACGTTTGGTACATTCACACCCTTCTTCTCTCCGAGCTCGCCGCCGTTTACTACGGTACAGACAATTTCCGGTGCATTTACTTTTTCTACGCGCAGGCCGATCAGACCATCATCGATCAGAATTGTGTCTCCCTCTTTGATATCGTCGGTAAGGCCGGTGTAGCTGACCGAACAGTGATTTTCATCTCCGGTCTCCTGAACGGTTGTCAGGGTGAAGGTCTGTCCGGTTACCAGATTTACTTTTTTGCCATCTTTCAAAACACCGGTACGGATTTCCGGTCCTTTGGTATCCAGAAGGATTGCCACAGGAGTTTTCAGCTCTTTTCGAAGCTCTTTCAGCATATCCATACGCATTTTCTGCTCATCGTGGTCTCCATGAGAAAAATTAAAACGAGCAACATCCATTCCGGTTTCAATCAGTTTTTTCATCAGGTCACGGGAGTTGGTATTTGGCCCCATGGTGCAGACAATTTTCGTTCTTCTCATACTTTCTCTCCTTCTTTATTTTACATGTTCATGCGTAAACAGGTGATCCTGGCAGTATTCATAATTTCCGTTGCATCTGGAGCAGAAACGGAACTCCAGATTCGGATCATCCTTTTCAGTCCGCCCGCAAATCGCACATTTGTGTTTTGTGATTCCATTTGGATTGCGGTATTCGGCTTCTCCTCTTGATACGGCTTTTTTAAATTCTTTCCTGCGTCTGTTCTGCCGGAAAGAGTTATGTTTTCCCTTTCTTGTCATCAGGAAAAACACCAGGACGTTTGCCAGGGAACACAAAATAACAACACATCCTGCCCAGTTTCCGCTCAGAATGCTGGTAATCATGCTATAAGCAAGAAGTGCTACGTCAAGATACGCCAGCCATTTGATCTTGATCGGGATAATAAAGTACAAAAGCACCTGCATATCCGGAAAACTGATCGCAAAGCCAAGAAAAATAGAAAGGCTGATATAATAGGTGCTGAATGCAGTTCCCATCAGCGCCGGATACCCCTTCACTGCGTACTCGATTCCATACAGCAGGAAGGAACCGAGGATCGTCATCAGAATACCCGAAAAGATATAAACGTTATATTTGAAATCTCCCCAGGCTCTTTCAAGACTCGTTCCGATTGAGTAGTAGAAAAACAGCATAATGATCGTAAAGATGTCGAGACTGCTCGGCGGAATCAGAATCCAGCTCACCAGACGCCAGATCTGGCCATGCAGAATATAGTATGGTTCCAGCGTCAGATACTGTCTCATGATGGGAGCCGCAAGCGCAATGATATATCCCGCAATGTACGTTACGATAATGTACATCGTCAGATGGCTTAACGCATATCTCCCATATTTTCGCTCCATTTTGTCTAAAAAATTCATGCACACTCTTCCTTTTTGTTTGTTTTATTTCACCGGCTTTCACTGCCCGAAAATACATTCTCATTATACGTGCTGCCTTTTCGTTTGTCAAACGGTATAACGGTGAATTTCGTCTCTGAAAAAGAGCTTTACGAATGTTTTACTTTCCGGTATAATTTATTAGAAATCTTTTCCAGTTATTTTATAAATATACGAAAAAATTCAGGAGGACTTTATATATGGCAGGATCATCATTTGGTACCATCTTCAGACTGACACCTGGGAGAGTCTCATGGAAAAGGCGTGGGCGTTGTTGTGGACGGAGTGCCGGCCGGCCTTTCGCTTTCCGAGGAGGATATTCAGGTTTACCTCGACCGCAGGAAGCCGGGACAGAACCGCTTTACCACAAAACGGAAAGAATCCGATACCGTTCAGATTTTATCCGGCACTTTCGAAGGAAAAAACGACCGGTACCCCGATTTCCATGGTGGTATGGAATGAGGATCAGCATTCCAAAGATTACAGCGACATTGCTTCCTATTACAGACCGGGCCACGCCGACTATACGTTTGATGCAAAATACGGTTTCCGCGACTACCGCGGCGGCGGACGCTCCTCAGGACGCGAGACGATCGCACGCGTGGCTGCAGGTGCCATTGCCTTAAAAATGCTCTCTGAGCTTGGCATCACCGTTTCCGCCTACACCCGCTCCATCGGTGACGCGGAAATCCAGTCTTTTGATGCCGCTGAAATTGCGAATAACGCCCTGAATATGCCGGATGCAGAGGCTGCCGAAAAGGCTTCCGAGCTTTTAACAAAAGCCATGGCGGAAAAAAATTCCGTCGGCGGTGTGGTCGAATGTGTCGTTCACCATATGCCGGCCGGTGTCGGCGATCCGGTGTTTGAAAAGCTCGATGCCAACCTTGCAAAAGCACTCGTCTCCATCGGCGCCGTAAAAGGCGTGGAAATCGGAGACGGTTTCTCGGTCTGCACAGCTACCGGGCTTACCAATAACGATGCCTTCCATGTAAATGCGGACGGCTCCATTGTCAAGCTGACCAACCACGCCGGCGGTATTTTAGGCGGTATCAGCGACGGAAGCGATATCGTTGTCCGGGCTGGTTTCAAACCGACCCCGTCCGTTGCTACTTCCCAGCAGACCATCAACAAAGACGGTGAAAACATTGCCATCGAAATCAAAGGCCGCCACGACCCGATCGTCGTTGCACGCGCCGTTGTTGTCGTGGAATGCATGACCGCTCTTGTCCTGGCGGACGCACTGCTCGTCGGCATGAGCGCCAAACTGGACAATGTAAAGAAAGTCTGGGCTCCGGACGAGAAGTAAAGGCCGGACTGCTTCTTTCTGGCTTCAACACAAAAAATGCCTGCGGGATACAGTTCTTCCTGCAGCATTTTTGCGTTATTTTTTTAGTGAACGCCTTTTTTCGTAATCAGAATACAGTTCGGCGTCTCCACTTTCATCGGGCGGCCTTTCTGAACCAGCACGTTTTTCTCATAATCAACGGTAAATGTTGTGATCGTGTTGGACTCATGGTTTGCCACTGCGATATGTTTTCCATCCGGGAACATTGCAATATCCTTTGGATATTCGCCGCTGATCGGAAGTGCAAAACTTCTTCTCCAGGCAGCCGGTCTCCGGGTCGATATGGAACATTGCTACGGTATTGTCTCCGGCTGTAGAAGTAAACAGGTAGTGGTGATCCGGGGAAAGGCACATGCCGGATGCAGCGTCGTGCGCCTGGTCCACGTTCGCGGATGTGGTGCTGATCGACTGCAGTTTTTCAAATTCCGGTCCGTTTCCCGTATCACGGTAGCTGAATACATCGACTTTGTTCATCAGCTCGTAAATGACATACGCGTATTTTCCGGATTCACTGAAAACGATCTCTCTCGGACCGGATTCACGCTCACAGCGCAGGATATCCACCAGTTTCAGGCGGTCACGCTGTGTGTTTAGCTTGTACATTTTGATCTGGTCAATGCCGTTGTCGACTGCGCAGACATATTTGTTGTCCGGTGTAGGAACAACACAGCTGACATGCGGGCGGAAGTTACGCTCTGCCACACTGCCAAGGCCCTTGTGGAACACGCCGTCCATCAGACTTCCGAGGCGGCCGTCCTTATGGGTATGTACAACGGTTACTTTTCCGTCATGATAGCCTGCCACGAACAGGTATCTTCCGGTTTTGTCCACCGACAGATAGCAGCCGCGCATGCCGTCGATGTCTACTTTGTTGATCGGGGTCAGGTCTCCGTCATCCTCCACTGCAAACACTGCAACGCCTTCATCTGCAATCGAATACAGGTATTTGCCGTTTAAGGAACGGGCAATGTGGGAAGAGTTGTTGACCGGTATGACTTTTCGCTCTGTCAGAGTGCCTTCTTCTACATTTACATCATATAAATGAATACCAATGCTGCTTCCATGGGTATAAGTGCCTACATAGGCTACGTACTCATCCTTCATGTTGTTTTCATCCTTTCTGCCTTCTCGCACATCGTGTGAATTTTCTAAAAATATTTTAACACAATTTCCGCGCCACGACAACGAGGAAAACGGATTTTTGATATGTAAACGGTAACACTTTATTTTTAGACACAGGATATTCTCCTGCAGAGAATTTTTTAGATATTTCTATTGTTTTTAGATTGTAAGAGTTGAGGTTTCCGCTGCATACCATTTCCATTTTCTACGCTCTCGTCAGACTGATTTCCTGACTCATCATTCCCTGCAGTTTCTTGATTGCGCGGCTGTACTGGCACTGCAGCGCCTGCTCGCTTTTCTTGCAGAATCCGCTGAGCTCTTTGTAGCTGAATCCATATGCTCTCCCCCAGAAAATGCGCTGATCCATCGGATTCAGGTTCTGGATGCAGTTCTGCATCACCATTCGTTCCTCAATCTCGGCTGTCGCGGCCGCCTCCCCTTCATTTCTGTTCTCTTTCTGATACTGTGTATAGGAAACTTCATTCTGATAATAATGTTTTCTGCGCTGATTCTTGATCTTGTTTTTTGCCACACAGAACAGCCATTTTGTCATCTCTTCTCCTTCGAGATCGGCAACGGTTTCAAATTTTACCACCAATACCTCCCATACATCGTTCAGCACATCCTTCGCCGTCTCCCGGTCATTGTTCAACTGACCGCAGATATAACGGAACAGCACATGACTGTTTTCCTCGAATATGATCTGAAAAAATCGTTCCTCCTCTTGTCTCATACACTTCTTTCTCCCTCCTGTTATTTCGCTGTCCTTCTCTTCCGGGCCCGTCATATATGTAATGTGTTGAGACTATCGAAATCTTTCGTTTTTTCAGAATATTTCTACTACTTGACCTTATTACTTTTGTTAATAAAGCAAAATATTGCGTTATAACTGCACCGCGGCGCATAATCAAATTTTTTCTTTCGAAACCAGAAATTACTGTTCTGACAAAAAATTCCCGCAGAAAGGAGCTTTCTTCCTCTCTGCGGGAATCTTCTATTTTGGTTTTATTTTATTTAAAGTAAGCAACACCGGACTCAAAGATCTTCAGATCCTGCTCTCCGTAGATGTTGACTGCTACGCCGTTGTCGCGGCGCTCTGCGTGTGCCATCTTACCAAAGACACGGCCGTCCGGGCTGGTGATACCCTCGATTCCGCAGTAGGAACCGTTGACATTCCAGTACTCGTCGTTGGTCAGGTTTCCGTTGACATCGCAGTAGCGGGTTGCAATCTGGCCGTTTGCCATCAGCTTGTCGATCCACTCTTTCGATGCTACGAAACGTCCCTCGCCGTGGGATGCCGGGTTGGTGTAAACACCGCCAAGCTCGGCGCCTGCCAGCCATGGGGATTTGTTGGTCACAACCTTCGTGTAAACCATCTTGGAAATATGGCGTCCGATGGTGTTGAAGGTCAGAGTCGGGGAATCCTCCGTCTGTCCGAGAATCTCACCGTACGGAACGAGTCCCAATTTGATCAGTGCCTGGAATCCGTTGCAGATACCAAGGGCAAGTCCGTCTCTCTCATTCAGCAGTTTGGTAACAGCTTCTTTGATCTTCGCATTCTGGAATGCGGTTGCAAAGAATTTTGCTGATCCATCCGGCTCATCACCTGCGGAGAATCCGCCAGGGAACATGATGATCTGCGCCTTGTTGATGGCTTTTTCAAAGGCATCGACAGAACCGCGGATGTCTTCTGCGGAAAGGTTGCTGAATACCTGAGTGATAACTTTTGCACCGGCACGCTCGAAAGCTCTGGTGCTGTCATACTCACAGTTCGTTCCCGGGAAGACCGGAATGAATACGGTCGGCTGTGCCAGCTTGTGGGAGCATACGTGGATGTTCTTTGCCTGATAGCAGCTGTCTGCAACAATTCCGTTTTCGTCTGCTGCTGCCACATTCAGGGCATCTACATCCGGAAGCTCTGCCCCGGATACGGTCTTGAATACTTTTTCCAGCGGTTTGTTCCATGCGGAAACGGCCTCGCGGATGGTGATTTCGGTGTCTTTATAGGAAAGAACCGGTTTGTCTGTCACTTCACCGATGACGGTGTAGGTGCTTGCCAGCTCTCCGACTTTTTCAGCCGGAACTTCGCAGATCAGATCTGCAATATATGGAGTAAAGAGATCTCTCTCGTCTACATTGTGCTCGATGGTTACGCCGAGAGCATTACCGAATGCCATCTTGGATACGGCTGCTGCGATACCCTTGACGGTCTACGACATAAGCGGCTTTCACACGGCTGTTCTGCATATCCTCATGCAGTTTTCTGTAGGTTTCCATGACGCCTTCGTTACTCTGGAAGCAGTGTGCGTCGACTGGAAGGTGGATCCACACGAGTTTGTCTCCTGTGTTTTTCAGCTTCCGGAGATACTACATCTTTTAATTTTGCAACGTCAACCGCGAAAGATACGAGTGTCGGCGGTACATCGATATGGTTGAAGGTACCGGACATACTGTCTTTTCCTCCGATAGACGGCAGGCCGTAGCCCATCTGTGCGTCGTATGCACCAAGAAGTGCTGCGAACGGCTGGCTCCAGCGGTGCGGATCCTCAGTCATTCTGCGGAAATATTCCTGGAAGGTGAAGCGGACTTTGCTGTAATCGCCGCCGACTGCCACGATGCGGGACAGGGACTCGGTTACGGCATAGACTGCTCCGTGATACGGGCTCCAGCTCGATACGTATGGATCAAAGCCGTAGCTCATCATGGTAACGGTGTTGGTCTTTCCATCCGGAACCGGCACTTTTGCAACCATGGCCTGAGTTTCCGTCAGCTGATATTTTCCACCGTACGGCATCAGCACGCTGGCTGCTCCGATGGAGGAGTCAAACATCTCGACAAGACCTTTCTGGGAGCATGCGTTGAGGTCTGACAGGGTGGACAGCCATTTTTCTTTCACGTCGGCAATGTCACCGCTTCTTTTTAACGGGGTGTCCTCTGCTTTTGGAATCTCTACGAAGACATCATTCTCCTGATGTGCTCCGTTGGTATCCAGGAATGCACGGGAAATATTGACGATCTCTTTTCCTCTCCAGGAGAGTACCAGACGCGGGTCCTCGGTTACGACTGCAACTTCGGTTGCCTCCAGGTTCTCTTCTGCGGCATATTTCAGGAACTGCTCACGGTCTTTCGGGTCGATGACAACGGCCATACGCTCCTGGGACTCGGAGATGGCGATCTCTGTTCCGTCGAGGCCGGCATATTTTTTCGGTACTTTGTCCAGATTGATCTTAAGGCCCGGTGCCAGCTCGCCGATGGCAACGGAAACTCCGCCTGCACCGAAGTCGTTGCATTTTTTAATCAGAAGGCTGACTTCCTCGCGGCGGAACAGTCTCTGCAGTTTACGCTCAGTCGGTGCGTTTCCTTTCTGTACCTCTGCACCGCAGGTCTCGATGGATTCTGTCGTATGTACTTTGGAGGAACCGGTTGCACCGCCGCAGCCGTCTCTTCCAGTACGGCCGCCGAGCAGGATGATGATATCGCCCGGATCAGAATTTTCACGGACAACGGCACGGCGCGGTGCTGCTCCAAGGACAGCTCCGATCTCCATACGTTTTGCCACGTAGTCCGGATGGTAAACTTCTTTGACATAGCCGGTTGCAAGACCGATCTGGTTTCCATAGGAGCTGTAGCCGTGTGCTGCTTCTCTTACGAGTTTTTTCTGCGGAAGTTTTCCTTCGAGTGTCTCGCTCTGCGGACGGGTCGGATCTGCGGCTCCGGTCACACGCATTGCCTGATATACATAGGTTCTGCCAGAAAGCGGGTCACGGATTGCACCGCCAAGGCAGGTTGCTGCACCACCGAACGGCTCGATCTCGGTCGGGTGGTTGTGGGTCTCGTTTTTGAAGTTGATCAGCCACTCTTCGTCTTTTCCATCTACATCTACCGGTACGACGATGGAGCATGCGTTGATTTCATCAGACTCTTCCTGATCTGCGAGTTTTCCTTCGGATTTCAGTTTTTTCATTGCCAGAAGGGCAAGGTCCATAAGGCAGATGAATTTGTCGTCACGGCCTTTGTAGAGTACCTCACGGTGCTTAAGTAGCGGTCGTAGCTTTTTTTCATCGGCTCGTAGTAGTCGCCTTCGCCGAAGGTCACGTTGGTAAGCTCGGTGGAGAAGGTGGTATGGCGGCAGTGATCGGACCAGTAGGTATCGAGTACGCGGATCTCGGTCATGGATGGATTGCGTTTTTCTTCGCCGCGGAAGTAGTTCTGGATATGCAGGAAGTCTTTGAAGGTCATGGCAAGGCCGAGGGAATCGTACAGGGCTTTTAATTCTGCCTCCGGCATGTCGATGAATCCGTCGAAGATTTTGACGTCTGCCGGCTCTTCAAATTTTGTCACGAGGGTTTCCGGTTTTTCAAGTCCTGTCTCTCTGGAGTCTACTGGATTGATGCAGTGTGCTTTACTGCGTCAAACTGCTCATCAGTCATCTCTCCTTCGATAACATACGTAACGGCGGAGCGGATGATCGGCTGCTCGTCTTCTTTTAAGAACTGCACGCACTGTACGGCAGAATCGGCTCTCTGATCAAACTGTCCCGGAAGGAATTCTACGGAAAATACTCTCGCACCTTCTGCACGCGGGAAATCTTCCTGATAGCAGATATCAACCGGCGGCTCTGCAAAGACTACTTTACATGCTTTCTCATATGTCTCATCACTGATATTTTCTACATCGTACCGGATCAGCTCCCGTACGTTGGTTACGGTCTGGATGTTCAGATAGTGCTTGATTTCATGCTTCAGATCTTTCGCCTTAATCGCAAATTCCGGCTTTTTCTCCACATAAACGCGTCTGACTGTACTCATTTTTATCCTCCATTTGTCTGAATCATAGTCCCCCAAAACGGGACAATCTTTCGTTACTTACAGAATAGCATATTTATCTTTATAAATGAAATTAATATATCTTATATGTTTTATAAGTTTTGTTTCTTAATAGACGGACGCATTCCATTTTCCTGCACTACCATCCCACTCATCACCCATTCTCTCTCGTCCTAAACCGTCAGGCCCGCGCACTTTCTGGTGCGCGGGCGTCCGTTTCCGTTTTTACATTCTATATTTCGCTTTTTTCTCCCGTGTCCGCAGTGCATTCCCCGCCTTTGCCGGCCGGTACAGCAGCATACAGGTTCCCGCATTCATAACAAGCGCACAGCACACATCCGATACGGAGTGCTGTTTTAAAACATGGTCGAAAACACAATCAGCACCGTCAGGCCCAGGCAGACGTTTCGGAATACCGGGCGGTTTTTGAGCTGCTCGCTGTGTTCTACGGCAACAGCTACGGCTACGGAATTATATACGTGAATACTTGGGAATACGTTGGTCGGTGTGTCTGTCAGGTAAAGGCCTCTGACCAGATCCGTGAAAATGTTCTCCCGTGGGAATACCGTCGGGCGCAGGTTCTGGCCGTTCGGGTACAGATAGGAGATCACGAGGAACGCCGTCATTCCGATTCCCAGGTTGATAATCAGCTGATAATATTCTCTGCGGTTCTTGTTGCAGAAGCCGAAATAAAGGACAGACCATGCAATATATCCAAACCACATAAAATAAGGAATCACAAAAACTCACAGAACGGAATCATATCATCAAACGGAGTATGAATCAGATGATAACCTTTCGTAATGTGAGTTTCCAGATATTGAAAACATTTCAGATAGAAAATACCATAAACCACTACCGGAAGAAAATGCTTATATTTTTTTATTGTCTTCATAGTTTCCCTCCACTTTTCTGACGAGGTTTTTCTCTTCAACCTGCTGAAATTATAGCACACCGAAAACCGAAGTCAATAAGCTTTATTATTTTTTAAGAAACAATTCATCGGTTTCTGAAACCGTCCTTGGGATGGAAATGTTCAAAGATCGCCGCGTCGAATTTTTTCCGTGTCCGGTTATATACATGCTCATCTTTTACCGTCCATGCAATGCCGGTGTCCGAAACAGCATACGGTCGATCAGGAAGCCCGGGCAGTCGGCATAGCGGTGGTCGTAGGCGATAAAATCCGGTTTCCCGATAAAATTCAGCATCAGATGACGCGCCATTATCCGCAGGATCAGATGCACCTTATCATCCTTTGAAAAACGGCCGGAAAGCTGGCCGCGCAACGTCTGCGGCATGTGGCGGCGGCACCAGCGGAGGGCCAGGCTGTTGAAGGATTCCATGCAGAACATACCGGTGTACCCCTCCATCTCCTTCTGAAATCCCGCACAGACCGCCGTGGAAAGTCCCGGCATCTTGATTTCGATTAAAAGCGGCACGCGGCCGTCTACCGTCTGCAGTACCTCACGAAGCAGCGGAATCTTTTCCGTGCTGTCGCCCAGATGGAACTGCTGGAGTTCCTCATACGTATAATCGCTGATTTTTCCCTCGTTTCCACACATCCGCTTCATCGTGTCGTCGTGGAACACCACAATCCGGCCATCCTTTGTGATCTGAATATCCAGCTCGATGGCATATCCCTGCTCCGCCGCGCGGGCAAAAGCCGGAAGAGAATTCTCCGGAACTCCCTCCGCCGCGTTCCACAGACCGCGGTGCGCATAATTCCATTCCGCAAATTTCAGACATTCCTGCCGTCTCGATGTAGCCGGCAGAATGGAAAAGAAATAACCTGCTGCCAGGAAGGCAAGCACTGCAAAAAATATGATCCAGAACATCATCTTTCCATCCCTTCTTTCACCCAGTCGCCCAAAAGGCGGAGACGCTCCGTTTCCAGTCCGATCCTTTCCTCCGTGCGGTGTCCGCCCGATTCTCCGTCCAGGTGGACCGGTTCCGCGCGGTCTGTCTGAAAGGAAAGGCTGCTGCACCGCTCCATATGTACCTCAGGAAATCCCGTGTGGCGTCCAAACAGCGCCATCGGCAGAAGATAGCTGACTTTCCATTTGGCAAGATTGGAAACCACCATCACGTCGAGCAGATCATCCGTCCCGTCCGCCTCCGGGCAGAAGCAGAAGCCGCCGCCTTCGTACGAAAAATTCATTGCCACTGCAAAAAGAACATTTTCAAACGAACGGTGTTCTCCGTTTTCCAGAGCTGCATCCAGCGTGAACGGTTCGAGATAAAAGAGCTGCCGCAGTGCAATCATCACATACGTAAGTTTTCCCAGATGCAGCCGGTTCAGCGTATTCTTGATTTTGATGCCAGCGCCTCGTGGCAGATGCCTGCATCAAAACCGATGCCGGTGCTGACGAGAAATCTCCGCTTTTGGCTGCCAAGAAGCGCCGTTCCAATGTTGATCTCCTTTTCCTCCCCTTTCAGCACAGCTTCCAGCGCCTGCAGCGGATCGGAGGGAATTCCGGCACCGCGCGCAAAATCGTTGCCGCTTCCCGTTGGAATATAACCGAACTTACATCCGACAGGCTGGTGATTCCATCGACCGCCTCATTCGCCGTACCGTCTCCGCCGATCACCAGAAGGACATCATCGAGATTCCATACCCCTTTCGCGTCAGCCGTGCTGCCGTCTCCCGTGCGCTTCCGTGATACTTTGTCGGATATACACGAAATTCCGTCCTGCGCCGCTCAAGCTCGCCCTCAATCACCGGCCACAGCTTCTCGCCGCGCCCCGACCGCGATTTTTTATTTACTATAATATGATACATCAAAGTCATACCTTCCTTTTTCTTCTGTAAAAAACCACTTCAAATCACCTGAATCATGTTCTTACGCAGCGAAACAACAAGTGTTTCACTGCTGAGTGAACAGTAACCAAATCAGCCATATTGTAGCAGTTTTCCCCGCAAACCACAACTATCTTCACAAAATCTTAACTTGTTGCCGCCGTAAAAATTCCCGCACCCCTGTCTTTTCTTTCTTGACAGACCTTTTTGTTCTGCTAAAATAAAAAGTACCGCGGTTTCGTCCGCAGAACGTCACTCATTTCCTGAGGAGGTTTTTATGAATTTTTACGATATGACACGCGCAGGGAGGATGATAAGATGAAGCTCTCCCCCGCATTTCTCGCTTATAAACTAAGCAGCGCTTTTTCGGTTCTTGCACCGGAAAACCTGCCGCTCTCCGGCACACTGGAGCTGCCTGTTCTTTATCAGACAGGCTCCGCAGCCACTGCGCACCGTGTCTTTCTCTGCACAGAAGAACAGATCGGCTCTCTTTCCTCCCTCCTGGAAGAAAGCAGCTCCCTTTTTCTTCTCTGTACCGAAGAACTGCCGGAGGAACTTCCGGCTCCGGTTTCGATCGCCGTTAAGAGCAGCGTATCCGCTGTTTTTTCGTTCCTGCAGGAGCTTTTCTGGACGTACGATTCCTGGCAGAAGGAGCTGATGCAGGCACGGCTCGACGGAAAATCGATCCAGCATCTTTTAAATCTCTCCCTGCCTGTTTTTGCCCACCCCCTGATGGTGGTCGGCATGGATTTTTCCATCATCGCCGCAGCGTCCGAAGAACCTTCCTTTTTTCCCGAGAAGGTGTTTGGCTCCCTCGATGCAACGCGCCCGCTTCTGCTCTCCTTGACAGAAAGCAGCGAATACGCGTCCGTCCGCGATCTCGATGGATGGTTCCGCTTTCCGGATCACGTAACGGGACTTGGTTCCCTCTGCGTCAACATCACGCAGCATGGTCAGAGCGCCTACCGCCTGCTGCTCCTCGACACAAAAAAAGGATCTTTCTGATTCCGAAGGCTTTCTTCTTGAATTTCTTGCAGAATGATCCATCACGCCTTCCTGCACAATGTGATGCAGAAAACCTCGCCGGCGCAGTCGCTTCACACCGTGCTGCTCCGTGCCCTCGACGACCGGATGGCCGACTATATTGCGGTCAGCCAGGCTCTCGATGCGCTCGGCTGGCATTCCCGCCACACCTACTGCTGCCTCTATCTGCAGCTCTCCGATATGGATCAGAAAAACCTGACGGCAAACTCGGTCTGCGCCTATCTGGAAAATATTCTGACCGGCTGCTCCGCGTTTCCGCACGGCGGCGGTATCGTTGCGTTCTTTAACCTCACGCTGTCCGATTTTTCCATGACCGATCTGATGGAACGCATGGTGCACTTTGTGGAGGACAGCTCCTTAAATGCCGGCTTTTCGCGCTGCATGAACGGCCACATGAATCTGCGCCGCCAGTATATCCAGGCAAAAATCGCCCTGCAGTTCGGCACGCGAAATACCCGGACAAGCGGATGCATCCGTTCAACGATATCTCGTTTGACTACATCCTCGATCAGGCAACAAAAAGCTCCCAGCTACATGCTGTGCCATGAGAGACTTCTCTTTCTGCAGGAGCACGACGACAGCTCCGGCAGTGACTATATGCGGACGCTCCGCTGCTATCTGGACAACCACTGCAATGTCGTCCAGACGGCGCGTGAGCTTTTTATCCACCGCAGTACCCTGCTCTACCGCCTGGAAAAGATCAAGGAAATTTTAGAATCTGATCTTTCCAGCCCGGATGAAATTCTGTATCTGATGCTTTCGTTCCGTTTTATCGACCTCGAGAATGAAGAAGAAAACCGTTCTGGATCTTCGCAGCCAGAAAAGCACAGATAAAACCAACCGCAATTCCCGCCAGGACATCGGTCGGGAAATGCACAAACAGATACAGTCTGGAAAATGCAATCAGGCAGGCCAGAATCAGTGCGGCAGCTCCTTCTTTTTGTGCATCACAAAAATAGAGACTGCCGCCGCAAACGAGGCTGCCGAATGGCCCGATGGGAAGGAATAGTCCTTCGGAGCGGCAACCAGCAGCTTTACCTGCTCGTCAATCCAGCACGGACGCGGGCGCGCTGCCAGCGGCTTTAACACCAGATTACATAAAATCAAATCTAAAATCAGCGCGATCGCCATTCTTACACCGCATTTCCGGTATTTCGGAAGGATTAAGAAAACGGCAGTCAGCGCAATCCAGATCCATCCCGCATTTCCAAGTGAAGTAATTCCCACCATCACCCGATCGAGCACTGCATTGTGAAGATGCTGCAGTGCATATAAAATTGAAAAATCCATTCTTACCCCTCTCTGTAAAAAATGGGCATTTTTCTGCTGTACATCTGCTGATCGGCGGCCGCTCGTACAGAAATTCCGCCAGGGCCTCTCTCGAGTATCCAGGCCGGAACTGGCTGCCGTCCAGCGAAATACTGCAGTTCTGCCCTACCTTTTTCACTTTTCCGTCTCTTCCCGGACACGTCCGCACCAGTGTCCAGTTCAGATCGCTCCGTGCCAGAACCTGTCCCATCTTCTGCATATCTTTATAGACACCTGGCCAGAAAATCTGCATGAATTTCGTACTCATTCTCTGGTATTTGTCCTCGCAGTCTCCAAACGCATGAATGCAGACATGGCCTACCGTCACAAACCGCGTTTTTCCAAGCTGCTTCATGGCTGAGAGAATCATCGCGTTTCCGTCAGCCAGCGGTGTCTCCTCTTCTTTTACATGTTTCACACGCATCGGAGTCAGCACGCTGATGACTGCATCCGCTTCCAGCAGTGCCTCCAGCACGCGTTCCCGGTTCTGAAGGCTTCCCTCAATCACGGTCAGATTTTTTCTCGGCCAGATCGCTTTTGCATCCGGCACGTAGGCGGTCACCTGTGCGCCGTGAAGAAGCGCCGTGTTGGTCACATACTGCCCAAGCAGTCCCCCCAGACTGAATATTGTAATTCTCATGAAATCCTCACTCTCATCTGTGTGTCTTTTGTATCCTCCGCAGATTTTTTGACACACTTTCCTAATGTTATCTCCTATTCTAACACACCGCCCGTATACGATACAATGAAATAAAACTAAAAAAAGTATAACCTTTTTCGTCCTTTCTTCATATCGTAAGTAGAACCGTATTTTCAGGAGCTTTGATCTTATGCCCTATACTATCGTAATCGATGCCGGACACGGGGGAAGTGATCCGGGCGCTGTCTATGAGGGACGCAGGGAAAAGGATGACAATCTTTCCCTCGCCATCGCGGTCGGCGAGCTTCTTTCCCGGCAGGGTGTCTCTGTCATTTATACCCGCACAACCGATGTTTATCAGACGCCGTTTGAAAAGGCGCAGATGGCCAATCAGGCGGATGCCGACTTTTTATTTCTTTTCACCGGAATTCTTCGGAGGAACCGAACCAGTATACCGGCGTGGAAACGCTTGTCTATGACAACTCCGGCATCAAACAGACAATGGCAGAAAACATTAACGGCGCGCTCTCGGAGCTGGGATTCCGGAATCTCGGTGTCAAGGCACGGCCAGGGCTCGTTGTTCTGCGGCGGACGAAAATGCCGGCTCTTCTGATTGAAACCGGCTTTCTGAACAATGAGCAGGACAATACGCTCTACGATGAAAAGCTGGAAGAAATCGCCCGCGCCATCGCGGATGCAGTGCTTGGAACGCTGGATCTCGAGACGGTCACGGAGGCTGACCGGCGCGCTGCGGAAACGGAGGCCGCCCGTCCGTCCGTTTCAACAGCGGATACCGTCACTGCTTCCGCTTCGCCCCATCCCACGCCGCCGGAACAGGAAAATCCTTCCGATACACCGGAAACCTTCTACCGTGTCCAGACCGGCCTTTTCCGCATCCGCCAGAATGCCGACCGTATGCTTTACGACCTTCTCGACCAGGGCTATCCCGCTTTTCTTCTCGCCGAGGACGGCTTTTTCAAAGTCCAGGTCGGCGCTTACCGCCAGCTCGGAAATGCCATTCTGATGGAACGCCGCCTGCGCCGCGACGGCTATTCCACCCTGATTACCACCTGAGCGTCTGACGCATCAGTCGAAAAAAGAGCGTGCCGGAATTTTATTTTCCGGCACGCTCTCGTTCTCCTTATAACTTTTTCAGTTTTGCAAACGAAGCAAACATTTTCTTCGTACCAGCCTGGTCAAGTTGACGGTAACTTCATAATCTCTTCCGCCGTCCACGATATCCGTGACAATGCCGACACCGAACTTGATATGGCGCACCGTATCCCCGATTTCGTAATCGAGTTTCGTCGCCTTCTGCGCGCTGAGGTTTTCGCCTGCTGCGGCTTCTCGCGGAATGCCTGCTTCATCGCCGCATAGACGCTGCCTCTCGTCGGAATGTCCATCTTCGGCTTCCGGTCTTCGATCTCCCCGCGCTCCCGCTCCAGGGAAATCAACTCCCGCGGAATCTCTTTGACAAAACGGGACATCTTGTTGTACTGCACTTCGCCGCGGATCATTCTCTGGCGCGCACACGTCAATGTCAGATGCTGCATCGCACGCGTGATGCCCACGTAGCAGAGACGGCGCTCCTCCTCCAGCTCCGACGGATCATCCCCGGTGATCGTCATGTAGCTCGGGAAAATGCCATCCTCCATGCCGGCAAGGAATACGTTCGGGAACTCCAGTCCTTTTGCGGAATGCAGTGTCATCAACAGCACGTAATCGCTCTCCTCATCCACCGAGTCGATATCAGACACCAGCGCAACCTCCTGCAGAAAACCACCGAGAGATGGCTGTTCGGCGCTCTCCTCATAATCCGCAATCTTTGAAATCAGCTCGTCGATGTTCTCGATGCGGGCTGCCGCTTCTTCGGTTCCCTCCGCCTGCAGATCTGTACATAGCCGGTCTCCTCGATGATTTCATTCAGCAGCTCTTTGACCGACAGATAATCTGCTTTCGCGCGGAGTACCTGTAAAAAGGACGTGAAGGATTTAATCTTATTTAAAGACCGCATCAGCCCCGGCACATACTCGGCCTCGAGAAGCGCATCGTAGAAACGGATGCCCTGCTCTGCTCCCAGTCCTGCACTTTGTTGATCGTCGCCGCTCCGATACCGCGCCGCGGAACGTTGATGATACGCAGTACCGCAAGGTCATCCTCCGGGTTCTCGATCACACGCAGATACGCCAGCAGATCCTTGATCTCGCGTCTCGCATAGAAGTTAACACCGCCCACGATTTATATGGAACATTTGCAAGCAGCAGTTTCTCCTCAAAAAGACGGGACTGTGCGTTGGTACGGTAGAGAATTGCATAATCACGGTACTTCTTTCCCTCCGTGCGGACGCCGCGCGTGATTTCTCCTGCTACGTACTCCGCCTCCTCAAACCGCTCTGGAACTGCCGCAGATCGATCAGGTCACCCTCCGGGTTCTCTGTCCACAGGCGTTTTGCTTTTCGTCCCTGGTTATTCGCAATCACTTCATTTGCCGCATTCAGAATATTCTGCGTGGAACGGTAATTCTGCTCCAGTTTAATGACCTTCGCATCCGGGAATACATGCTCAAAACTCAGAATATTTTCAATATTCGCCCCGCGGAATTTGTAGATCGACTGGTCATCATCGCCGACAACGCAGAGATTGCGGTATTTTGCCGCCAGAAGGCTCACAAAGCGAACTGAACCGTGTTGGTATCCTGATACTCATCGACCATGATATAGCGGAACTGCTCCTGATAATAGTCGAGCACTTCCGGGAACTGCTGGAATAATTTTACGGTCTGTACCAGCAGATCATCGAAGTCCATCGCATTGTTTTTCTTTAACTCTGCCTGATACTCCGCATAAACTGCCGCATACTTCTGCAGCTTCCAGTCGATTCCCGCGTCAATCCGGTACTGGTCCGCTCGATCATCTCATCCTTTGCGGACGAAATTGCCGCCATGATCGCACGGTCGCGGTACAGTTTCGGATCCATCTGGAGCCGTTTCATGATGTCCTTGATCAGCGATTTCTGGTCATCGGTATCGTAAATTGCAAAATTGTTGGCGTATCCCAGACGTTCAGCATGGCGGCGCAGAATCCGCACGCAGCTGGAATGGAAGGTGCTGACCCAGATCCGCTCCGATCCGTATCCCACGATTTTATCGACACGCTCACGCATTTCTCCGGCGGCCTTATTCGTAAAGGTGATCGCCATAATATTCCATGGATTGACGCCTTTGTCCCGGATCAGGGAGGCGATGCGGTGCGTCAGTACCCTCGTCTTTCCCGAACCGGCACCTGCAAGGATCAGAAGCGGCCCTTCGGTGTGCTCCACAGCTTCCATCTGCATCGGGTTTAATCCTGTTTCTGTCTGATTCATGTTCTTTCTCCTTCATCTGCTTCGAATCTTTTCACATGCATCTCAGTATATAACAAATCCACCCCGGTTACAAGTAAGAACGAACATACGTTGCATTTTTATCATGGAAACTTTTTTTTCGCAAAGTCCTTGCTATCTGGTATTAAAAACTATATAATGGGAACCGTGAGGTGATAACAAATGACGATAGACTCAGATAAAATTCTTCATGATTTACTGAATTCACTGGATTCTCTCGAAGGCATCCGCCCGGGGGAAATCCCGAACATTGCTTTATATATGGACCAGGTCACGACCTTTATGGACGCACAGCTCGCTTCTTCGCGCCGTTTCGAGTCCGATAAGGTTCTGACAAAAACAATGATCAACAACTATGCAAAAAACAAGCTGCTCCCGCCGCCGGTCAAAAAGAAATATTCGCCGGAGCACATGATGCTTCTGGTTTTTATTTACTACTTTAAAAACATCCTCTCGATCACGGATATCCAGACACTGCTCGCCCCGATCACCGATCGGTATTTCGGCACGGAGAGCGGCTTTTCCATCCAAGATATCTACGACGAAATTTTCCAGATGGAAAAGAAGAAATTGCATCCGTAAAAGAAGATCTTCTGAAAAAAGCGGATGTATCCAAGTCCATGTTCGGCAGCTCACCGGAGGAAGACCGGGAATTTCTCCAGCTCTTTTCGTTTATCTGTCTGCTGAGTTTCGATGTCTATCTGAAAAACAGATGATCGAGCACATGGTGATGAACTGGCATCCCTCGCGGCGCCTTCTGATCCGAAAAAGAAAAATTAAGAACAAACGTGTAAAATCAAAAAAGACGGCTGCGTTGGAATCGCACCGTCTTTTTTGATTTACACATTTTCTTTCTTTTCCATCCGTTCAAACACCATCTCATACCCGTCGTTTCCATAGCTTAAGGAACGGTTCACGCGGCTGATCGTCGCCGTGGATGCTCCCGTCTTTTCGGAGATTTCCAGATACGTTCTCTTCTCCCGCAGCATTTTCGCCACTTCAAACCGCTGCGACAGCGAAAGCAGTTCAATTGATGGTGCATACATCCTCAAAAAAGTATAGCATTCTTCCTTATTCTTCAGACACAAAATTGCCTCAAAAAGCTGGTCTACTGCTTCTGAATGAAGTTTCTTGTTCATTTCAAGCCCTCCTGTACGAAAATTAAGTCCCCATCTCATTCTTATAACTTGGAATACTACCATTTAGCACAGTAAAGTGTGAAATACAAGTCCTTTTATCCCTGCATCAGCAAAGCCTGTACCATCGACTCCCGCTGTCTGCGGTAATCGCTCGGCGAACAGGCCTTTACCGTCTTGAAGGTACGGTTGAAGGCACTTAAAGAAGAGAATCCGGAATTCATCGCCACATCCGTGATACTCATCTTTTTGTCGTACAGAAGCTCCTCTGCGCGTTTGACGCGTTTAGAATTGAGGTACTCATAGAATGTCATGTTCATGTACTGCTTGAAAATTCTGGTAAAGTGGAACTTGGAAAATCCGCTGACCGCAGCTACTTCCTCGAGAGAAAGATTCTCCATGTAATGGACATTGATATAACGGCAGACGCTTAAAACAGCCTCTATATATTCCTGCTGTTTCATTGCCCCGAACGTATTCTGCGCGTTGGCATCCGAAAAGCCCTTGCGGCCAAAACTCTGAAAAAAGCTCTTTGAGGCCGGTGCAGATTCTGTGCGTCATCACTGCGCCTCATTATCGTATTCCCGCACCAGTTCCAGAATCTGGCTGCGTAGAAACAGATAGAAGGGATCTTCCTCATCCTCTTTTTTGAAGTAGATGGCCGGAAGCCGCAGGAAAATCGTTTCCATTTCTTCCTGATTCTCCACACAGCCCGGTTCCACCAGCATGACAATCCGTTCTCCCTGGGATACGAATCTCATTCCGTGTACAACGCCGGAATTGATCATAATGATGTCGCCCTCTTTGAGATTATAGCTGTCTTTTCCGACAACAACCTCATATTCGCCTCTGGTCGGCATGATAATTTCAATTGCGGTATGCCAGTGCTTCGGATAGCCTTCTGTCACGGTGTTGTGAAAGATTTCAAACGCCGGCGGGTTTGCTGCATTCCGGTCAAATGTTTTCCCATGTTCCACTTTCTTCATCTTATTTCTTACCTCTTTTTATTACAGCAGCTCTGTAAACAGATCTTTTACGGTCGGATAAATCTTTGCAATTTCTGATACTGGCGCTCATATTTCTCAACCAGTTCCGGTTCCGGCTCGATGGTCTCTGTCACACGAACAATTTTTTCTGCCGCCTCTTCTACGGATGAAAAGACACCGCAGGCAACGGCTGCCAGCATGGCTCCGCCAAGTGCCGGGCCTTCCTCGGACTCAATACGGTCCACTTTGATGTTCAGCACGTTTGCGATCATGCGTCTCCACAGCGGGCTCTTTGCACCGCCTCCGCAGATTTTCGTTCTCTCGATCTGGATGCCGAGGGATTTGCTACCTCAAAGGAATCGCGGATCGCAAAGGCAACGCCCTCGAGAACAGCCTGGGTCATATCCTCTCTTGTGGTGTCCATGGTCAGGCCGATGAAGGTTCCTCTTGCATCCGGGTTGTTGTGCGGGGAACGCTCGCCCATCAGATACGGCAGGAAGAAGACATTATTCTCGCCAAGTTTTGTGATGTTCTCCTGCTCTTTTGTATATTCTTTTGTGCGGATGATTTCGTCCATCCACCATTTGTTGCAGGAAGCTGCACTCAGCATGCATCCCATCAGGTGATAGTGGCCGTCTGCGTGTGCGAATGCGTGCAGGGCATTGTGGCTGTCTACGCCGAATTTGTTGCTGGAAATGAATACGGTTCCGCTTGTACCAAGGGAAACGTTGCACATGCCGTCGCCTACGGTTCCGGTTCCGACTGCGGCTGCTGCGTTGTCTCCGGCTCCTGCTACAACTTTACAGGTCTCCGGCAGTCCAAGTTCTGCTGCTACTTCCGGTTTTAAGGTTCCGACAGCGTCAAAGCTCATGGAGCTCCGGCAGCATCTCCAGGGAAATACCGCAGATTTCTGCCATCTCTTTGGACCAGCATTTGTTCTTGACATCCATCAGAAGCATGCCCGATGCATCGGAGTAGTCGCTTACGAATGCGCCGGAGAGACGGTATGCCAGGTAATCTTTTGGAAGCATGATTTTGCAGATTTTTTCGAAGTTATCCGGCTCATTTTCTTTCACCCAGAGAATCTTCGGTGCGGTAAAGCCTGCAAATGCAATGTTTGCGGTGTACTCGGAGAGTTTTTCTTTTCCGATTACGGTGTTCAGATAATCGGTCTGTTTTGCGGTACGGCCGTCGTTCCAGAGGATCGCCGGGCGGATGACGTTATCGTTCTCATCCAGGATGACAAGACCATGCATCTGGCCGCCGAAGCTGATGCCGGCTACCTGGGATTTGTCTACGTCTTTTACCAGCTCGCGGATTCCCTCTTTGCTCTGCTCCCACCAGTCTTCCGGTTTCTGCTCAGACCAGCCTGGATGCGGGAAATACAGCGGATACTCTCTCGATACAATATTTACAATTTTGCCTTCCTCGTCCATCAGAAGCAGTTTGACAGCGGAAGTACCAAGGTCAACACCAATAAAATACATGTCGAATCTCCTTTTTCTACTCTTTTTCAAAAAGGGCGGCAGCAGACCTAGATCTCTGCTCCGCCCTTTTGCTTATGCGTTACTGCATATCTTTCTTATTTTTCAGTGAATCTTCCGGAACGGATTAGCCCCACGGATTCTCTGTCGGGTAACGAACACCCTTCGGCTGGTTGTAGCCGATCTCATCTACTTCAACACCGAGCATTTTGAATACTTCGAATAACGGTTTTCCGAAGTGTCCGAATGCTACTGCGCCGTGATGCGGATAGTTTTTCTCTACCAGTACGTGACGGTAGAATCTGCCCATCTCCGGAATAGCGAAGATACCGATGCTTCCGAAGGAACGTGTTGCTACAGGAAGAACCTCGCCCTCTGCGATGTATCCGCGCAGTTTTGCGTCAGATGTGCTCTGCAGACGATAGAAGGTGATGTCTCCAGGAACGATATCTCCCTCGAGGTACCCTGTGTTACTTCTTCCGGAAGGGTTCTTGCCATGATCATCTGATATTTCATAGAGCAGAATGCCAGTTTGGTGGAAGCGGTATTTCCGCAGTGGAATCCCATGAAGGTATCTTTTAAGGTGTAATCAAATTTGCCTTTGATTTCGCTCTCATACATATCCTTCGGAACGGTGTTGTTGATGTCGAGGAGTGTTACGGTGTCTTTTGATACAACGGTTCCGATGAACTCGGACAGTGTTCCGTAGATATCTACCTCACAGGATACCGGGATGCCCATCTTGGTCAGACGGCTGTTGACATAGCAAGGAACGAATCCGAACTGTGTCTGGAATGCCGGCCAGCATTTTCCGGTCAGGGTTACGTATTTTCTGGAGCCTTTGTGTGCTTCGATCCAGTCTAACAGGGTGATCTCGTACTGAGCCAGTTTCGGCAGGATTTCCGGTTTCAGGTTTCCTTCGCCGAGCTCTTTTGCCATATCTTCTACGACTGCCGGGATTCTCTCGTCGCCTGCGTGTTTGTTGAATGCTTCAAACAGGTCAAGCTCGGAGTTCTCTTCGATTTCTACGCCGAGGTTGTACAGCTGTTTGATCGGTGCGTTACATGCCAGGAAGTTGGTCGGACGCGGTCCGAAGCTGATGATTTTCAGGTTCTTAACAGCTACAACTGCAGTTGCAACCGGTACGAAATCTTTGATCATGGCTGCTACGTCTTCTGCATCGCCAACCGGGTACTCCGGAATGTATGCGTGCAGGTTGCGCAGTTTCAGGTTGTAGCTTGCGTTCAGAACGCCGCAGTATGCATCGCCGCGTCCGCCTACAAGGTCGTCGCCGGTCTCTTCTGCTGCTGCTACTACCATGCAAGGTCCGTCGAAGTATTTTACAAGCAGGGTTTCCTCGGTCTCCGGTCCGAAGTTTCCAAGGTATACAACAAGTGCATCACACTCTGCTTTTTTCAGGTCTTCGAGTGCGTTCATCATGTCGATTTCATTCTCGACGATGATTGGACATTCGTAGATTTCTCCGTCGTATGCTTTTACGACTGCTTTTCTTCTGTTCTCGGAAAGGCTGTTCGGGAAGCAGTCACGGCTTACTGCAACGATACCTAATTTGATTTCCGGTGTATTGTTGATCATTTTTGAAGATCCTCCTTTTTTTGGTTTTCTTGGTTTTTGGTTTCTTTTTATGTTCAGAACTGCTCTTTTGGGGCAGTGTTTCTGATTTCTGGTTTTGTCTCTGGTTTTTATTTTACCGAGAGGTTTTCTCCTTTGATGCCTGCTACGCTTCCAGCGATGTTTGCATCCGGGTGGCTTAAGAGCCATTTGTTTCTGGCGAAGAGCAGATCGTCTTCCGGGGTGTGTTTTTCTTCCAGGGTGATGTCGGTATTGGTTCCTTTTGGAAGGACTACGACGCATTTGAAGCCGCTGGCTGCCACGTTGCATGGTGCGTAGTGGAGGGTGGTTGCGTAGACTTCAATGGTGGTTCCGGCCGGGATTAAGAAGGCCTCCATTTTGGATGAGTCGTAGGTGTGGTCTTCGGTGATGTCCTGTTCTTTTCCGAGGATCAGGATCAGGTCGGTTACGGCGATGTTGATTTCGCTGTCGCGGTGGTATTCTACGGCGTTCAGTAAATGGTTGTGGCCGTTGCAGTAGCCGATCTGGATCGGCATGCCGCCGTAGAGGCTGTCGGATACGGACTGGGCGCTTTTGCAGGCTTCGAGGCTTTCAATGGAAGGCTCGTAGACTACGTCGTCGGGACATGGGGTCTCGGACATGGCGGTGATGATGTCGCTGACGTCGAGGTCTTTGATGACTTTGCCGTACTGGCGGAATGCTTCGTCTGTTACTTTCAGAATCTGCATTGTGTTGGTGCTCCTTTCGTACAATTAGTTTAATGATTGAACTAATTGTAATATAGCACTTGTATGTACTTCTTGTCAACATGTATTTGGATGAAAAAACGGGTAGGTTGACAAATAAGGGGGAGGTTGGTATACTTTAATACGTTAAAATAATAAGACGCTAGGGGAGCCTTTGGCTGAGAACGTGGGACAGGGATAAGCTCACGGACCCTCACTACCTGAACGGGATAATTCCTGCGTAGGGAAGCTGGAACGTGGTTTCGGAGTGATTCGGGACTGTGTTTTTATGTGAGCCCCTCCAAGCGGAATGCGAAGGAGGTTTTTTATGAGTTTTTTTGTTACTGCTGACGGCGGACTGACGACGGCCGGTTATGTTGGATGCGTGGTGCTGATGGTGGCGCTGGTGGTGATTGCTTCGGTTCTTTCTGCTCAGAAGAGTAAGGGGACGGGAATGGATGCAAGGAAGCTGGCGTTTTGTGCGATGGGGATGGCGCTGGCGTTTGTGACTTCGTATGTGAAAGTGTTTGAGCTGCCGTACGGGGGATCGGTTACGTTGTTTTCGATGCTGTTTATTGTGCTGATTGCGAACTGGTATGGGGCGAAGACGGGTATTCTCGTTGGTTTTGCTTATGGACTGCTGCAGTTTATCCAGGGGCCGTATGTGCTGTCGCTGTTCCAGGTGTGCTGTGATTATGTGTTTGCGTTTGCGGCGCTGGGTGTGGCCGGATTCTTTGGAAAGAAGAAAAACGGGCTGCTGATCGGGTATATTGTAGCTGTGCTGGCGAGGGGATTTTTCCATACGTTAGGCGGGTATCTGTACTGGATGGATTATATGCCGGAGAATTTCCCGCAGTCTTTAAAGGCGCTGTATCCGATTATTTACAACTACAGCTATCTGCTGGCTGAAGGTGTGCTGACGGTGATTCTGATCTCGCTGCCGCCGGTGAAGAAAGCACTGCAGACGGTTGCAAGAACGGCACATGGTGCAAATTAAATAGAATTACGTGAAAAAATCCGGGAACGCATGATTTTGCGTTTCCGATTTACGTGGATATCAAAATTTACTGAGCACTCTCCTCTGCGGCTGTGTCGGCGGCGGAGCTCATGGGGGTGATGACGATGTTTTCTACGCCGATTCCGGTTTTGCGGGTTACGATGTCTTCGATCTGGGCACGCTGTTCCTCGGTTACTTCTTTCATCGGAACGACGATGTCGGCGGTTTCGCCGGTCAGGTTTACAACGACGTCGGTGAAGCCTTTGGCTTCGAGGAGGAGTTCAGTTGCCGACTCTTTTTCTACGAGTTCCGTCATTTCCACCATGCTCTGGACAGCGCTCTGGCGCTCGGTTTCGGAGAGGTTGGTGTTGTTGATGATTTCATTTAAGGTGTCTTTGTTCTGGGAACGGATCTGTTCGCGGTCGATTCTGGCCTGGGCCATGTATGTAGATGCCCCGGCAAGGACTGCCTCTCCCGGCGTTTCGGTGACGGTCCGCGACGAGTCCCCTGCTGTGCCGGCATCCACCTCGTCGGTGATGTCGGTGTCCAGGCTGGAGATGTCTTTTAAAACGGTGCTGGCATCCGCCGTGGTTCCGTCTGCCTTCTCCTTCGTGGACAGGGTACTGTCAGCATAGTTGATGTATCCGGCGACGGCGATCATGATCGCAAGGGCGGTGATGATGACCTGATTTTTCCGGAATTTTTTCTTTTTCCCGGCCGTCTTTTTCGGCGATGGTGTCTCTGCCATTTTCTCAGGTGCATTCATTTCCTGTTCTAATTTTTCCACGCATTTGACTCCTTTACTTCATTTTGACTACTTTAATCTTATTTGCGCCCACCTGAAATAATGCCATCACGGCCTCCTGAATCTCCTGTATCGTCACCGGGTTTCCCCCGCCTTCTGCGATAACGAGCACGCCGCGCACCGCCGGGTACTCCTCGGAAACCACATACGGTGTCTCGGCTCCGTTCTGTGTCTTTTCATAGACAGTTGCCTCATCCTGCGACGAGGATGTAACGCTTCCGGTCTCCTCTCCCTTCTTGTTTTCCTCCGTTGTGCTCCGCGTTGGGACATCTTTTTCCACAATCTTTTTTCCTGTGGATTCCAGCGTCACCACGACGTGCACTGCGCCCACACCGTCCATCTGGGAAAGTGCGTCACAAAGGCGCTGTTCCATCTCCTCCTGCACCGAAAGTCCCGCATCCCCCGCCGGACGCGCAGCCGTCTCCTGCGGCTGTTCTGTCTCCTCACTGGTCTTTTTTGTTCCCGTCGGCAGCAGCAGGACAACGCCGATTGCCGCCAGCAGGAAGTACAGCATCCACTGCTCCTTTTTCTGTTTCCGGAACGCCGCTGCCTTTTCCCTCATAGGCCTATTCCGAAATCTCTACCATAATATGCGCTGGATCAGTTCCGTAGACCTCACTTAAAACACTTTTGATCTCTGTCAGCTTTTCATCGACATTTCCCGCTGTTTTTTCTGTTCTTCGCGGTAAATGCTCGTCTGCCGCATCGGCGCTTCAATGCGGATCGTCTTTTGTCCTCACCGGTGTTTCCCGGCTCCAGCGTTACCGAAACGGCTGCCCCGGAATGCCGCTCTCTGACAGATACATCCGGATCTGGCGCTCCGTCTCTTTTTCCCAGGCGCCCACGTAATACTGTTTTTCAAAGCTTTCTGCACGAATCTGTACATTTTCCATTGCTGCTGCCTCCTCTTCCAGCGTCAGACGGTCGAGCGTCTGCGCCATTTTCTGCTCCAAACCTCCCGCTTTTAGCACGGGCTGGAAAAAATCAGTACCATCACAATTCCAAGAAAAAACTGAACCGGCTTCTTGTCCTCCTTCTCCGGGATCAGGTTCAGCACAGTTGTCATAAAAATCAGAAAAATTGAAATATTCTTAAGCCACTGCAGAATCTCTTCTACCATGCCGCCTCCCGCCGCTGCCTGCCCAACTACACGCTAGAGCGTGTCTGAAAACCATTTCCGCAAGCTGCAAGCCCCACTTTGCGGTATATTTTGCCCTCATTCGGTTGCCGTAGCCCGCTACGCCGCCTCATTCGAACAAAATCTCCCACAAAGTGGGACTCGCAGCTTGCGAAAAGCCTTTTCAGACACGCTCTAGAAAAGAGCCGAACCCTTCTGTTTTTTTCCAGAAGTGTCCGGCTCTTTTTCTGTCTTATACTCTTATTTCTCTGCAGAGAGCATCTCCACAATCTTTCCATACTCCATAAAGTGCGATGCCTTTACCAGAATCTGATCCCCGTCCTGTAAGAGTTTCGGCAGTTCTGCCATCAGGCTTTCGCGGTCTGCGAAGTGGCGGATTTCCAGTTTCGGGTCTGCCTCTTTTGCCGCTTTTGCAAGATGCTCGCAGAGCGGTCCCGCACAGTAGAGGGCGTCAATGCCGCAGGTTCCGGCATGTGTGCCGACTTCGGCGTGGAGTGCTGTCTCATCGGTTCCGAGCTCGCCCATATCGCCGAGCACGGCCACTTTTCTTCCCTTCGCCTCTTTCAGAACATCGAGAGATGCCTTCATCGAAACCGGGTTTGCGTTGTAGCAGTCATCGACAACGGTGTATTTTCCTGTCTCGATGATGTGGAATCTTCCGCTCACCGACTGCAGTGTCTCGATTCCCTGTTTGATCTGCTCCAGCGTCAGCCCGTACGTGCATCCGACTGCGGTTCCGGCCAGCGCATTGTAAACCATATGGCGTCCCGGAATCGGAATCAGTGCAGAAAAGCTCCCATGCGGGGTATGAATCCGGCAGGAAATGCCGCGGAAGCCTGGCTCTCGATCTCATCGGCATAATATTCGTTTTTTTCATCCAATCCGAAATGAACCGGCTTGATGCGTGAACCGTTCCAACAGTAGACAGCTTATCATCGTCCCCATTGATGATAATGTGCCCGTTCTCACGCAGATGATCAAAGATCTCGGTTTTTGCCTGTAAAATACCATCTCGCGTCTTCAGATTTTCCAGATGGCACCAGCCGATATTCGTGATGACTGCGGTCTCCGGGCGTGCGATCTTCGCCAGACGGTGCATCTGGCCGAAATCGTCGATTCCCATCTCGAGAACCGCCATCTCATCTTCCTCACGCAGACGGAAAACAGTGAGCGACAGGCCCAGCTCATTGTTGAAGTTCGCATCCGTTTTCAGCACACGGTATTTCTGCGCCAGCACCGACGCGATCGTCTCTTTCGTGCTGGTCTTTCCAACGCTTCCCGTAATGCCGACAACCGGAATATTGAGCTGCTGCATATAGTATTCTGCCATTGCTTTAATGGCCTCCATGGAATCCTTCACGAGGATATACGGGCATGGCGGTGTTTCAAGTTTCTGCTCGGAAATGACAGCAAGTGCGCCCTGGGAAGCCACGTTCGGGATAAATTTATGACCGTCCACACGCTCACCCGGAATTGCAACGAAGAGGCTTCCCTCTCCCGCTTTCCGGCTGTCCGTCACGATATCCGTGACTTCCGCTGTTTTCTTTTCTTCCGGTCCGAAGTAAGTTCCGCCGCACACCTCTGTAATGTGCGCAAGAGTCATATTTTTCATGCGTTGTTACCTCTTTTTCTAAGAGAAAGCTGGATCAGCAGCTCGCAGAGTTCCGGATAGGAAATGCCGAGTACCTGTGCCTCCTGCGGCAGAAGGCTCGTCGGCGTCATGCCCGGGAGGGTGTTTGCCTCGAGGCAGTACATTCTTCCGTCCTTGCGCATCATAAAGTCGAGACGGCAGTAGTTTTCGATACCGAGAGCGGCAGCGCCGTCCTCTGCGTGCTTCTGCATTTCTTTCGTCTGCTCCTCCGTCAGTACGGCCGGGCAGGTATCAACAGTAGCTCCGGCTTTGTATTTGTTCGTGTAATCATAAAAGCCTTCGATCGGCGCGATCTCGATGATCGGGTATGCTTTTCCGTCTACAACACCGACTGAGAACTCTCTTCCCTCAATATATTCCTCAACAACAACTTCCGGCTCATAGGAGAAAGCATCCTTCATGGCCTGCCAGTATTCCTCGTTCGTATGCGCGATATAAACACCGACGCTGGATCCGCCGCAGCACGGTTTTACAACAACCGGAAGCTCCAGTCCGAAGCTGGAAAGCGGCTCGCTCTCCTGGCCTTTTTTCAGGGTAACGCCGTTCGGGGTCGGCACGTTGTGTGCGCGGAAAAACTGTTTGGTGATGGATTTATCCATCGCAAGGGCACTGCTTAAATAGCCGGTTCCGGTGTACGGAATGCCGAGCAGATCAAACGTTGCCTGTACCTTTCCGTCCTCTCCGTTTGCGCGTGCAGGGCAAGGAAAACAACGTCTGCTGCCTCGCAGAGCTCCAGCACGTTTCTGCCAAAGAATCTGCGGCGGGATGCGATCATCTCATCTAATTTTCATCAAAGCTGTGCATGTACTCTGCTGCTTTGTCTACATCATAGTTCTCTTCTGCAAATGCATCTTCCAGATTTCCGTTCACTTCGATCCCGCAGAAAATATCAACAAGAACTGCCTGATGATTTTTCTCGCGGAGTGCCTTACATACCATAGTTCCGGAAGTGATGGATACCGAACGTTCTGTGCTGGTTCCTCCAGCTAATACTACTATCTTCATCTATTTTAATCTCCTTTATCTTTATAGACCGGTCTGCTGTGTGGCTGCGGCCCTGTTACATCGTCCAGGCTATAGTATACGATAACCGGGTCACCAATTTCAATAGCATTGAACACTTTTTCTGCTTCTGTGTATGGGGTATTCACACATCCGTGGGATCCGTTCGTCAGATAGATGTCCCCGCCGTACTCGGTACGCCAGCTCGCATCGTGGATTCCGACGTCGCCGTTAAACGGAAGCCAGAACATGACATGGCTCGGATAGAGCTTGAAATCACAGTCACTTTTTTTCGCATCCACCGCCCAGACACTGCCTGCCGGAGTGTCATAGCCCGTCGCATGATTGCCCGTTGTGACCGGTGTTTCCGTCACCAGAACGCCATCCTTGTAGCACCACATTTTCTGCTGGGAAATGCACACCTCGACGTATGTATTTCCGATATCATTGGCCGAGCGGTCATTGGCCGTATAGAGGTAAACCGGGTCGAGATTTCCCTGTGTTTCGTCCTCGATCGCCTGCAGAAGTGCCTGCGTCGTCTCCTCCTTGTCGATGCACCAGCCGTAATCGCCGCCCGCATTCAGGTTAATGGTCGCGCCAAGACTCGTTTTGAAGGTATGCGCCAGCCCGAAGGTGTCCGTCTCATACGCCATATGGCGCACAAAAGCTGCCGCTTCGTCCTGCGAAATCGTGTAGGTTCCATCCTCCCCCTGTACGAGCCAGCTCTGTAAGGTCGCCCGGTCTATGGCATAGCTGTTTTCACCGATTGCATACGTGATCCGCGCCGCTGTCAGGTGGTTCAGTTCCGCCATTTTCCCATTCAGTGCTTCATCATCCTGCGTAATGTCCGGTTTCCGGTAAACATCTTTTTCTTCCAGATCCACGCTCGCCGCTCCGGCATCCAGCGCCTCGATGACAGCCTGCTCCGCCTTCTCATAGTCCACCTGCTCGCCCTCTGTTTCCGGCACAATAACGTACGAGGTTCCGTCATCCGTCAGATACGCATCCGTCGGCGCTTCCTGCTGTTCTTCCTGAAACCCTTCCATCGTCTGCAGTTTTTCCTGCACCATTTCTTTGTCATAGACAGAGTCCGCCGCCACCTGGTTTTCTTTCTCTTTCCAATAGAATGCAGGCCATGCAAGAGTATTCTGGGACTCCAGCAGTTTTTCCACCGCGTGGTCGTCCACATACGTGAGGCCGATCTCCGTGCCGCTTAATGTCTCTGTTTTTCCACCGCGCTCGGTAATGCTGAGTGTATAATCCACAATGTGCTTCTGAATTTCCTCTTTGACCTGCTCTGCGGTCAGCCCTGCGCAGTTCAGTCCGTTGATCGCGGTTTTCGGGAAAAAGTGGGATGCATAGTAATGCCCCACGCCCGCGTAACCGCCTGCGGCCGCAAGGAGTATGAGTCCTGCGGCAATTCCTATTACTTTCTTTTTCATGTTTTTCCTTTCTGTCCCATAGAAATTTCTTTTTAACTTTCTGATAGAAAAAAGCCGGAACTCCCACACCAGAGTTCACAAAAACTGTGTCCCCCGGGAGAATCCGGCTTTTGTATTTTTACTTATCTGTTATTTGCTTTCCAGAATCTTATCCACGCTGACCAGTTTGACACTCAGCACGAATACCTGACCTGCGATTTCCAGCTCTTCCGGTGTCGGGAAGGACGGTGCAATACGGATGTTGGAATCCTGCGGATCGTTGTGATATGGATACGTTGCGCCCGCGCCTGTCATGGTAAGACCGGCCTCTTTTGCTTTTGCAACGATCTTCTTTGCACATCCCTCCATCGCATCGAAGGAGATGAAGTATCCACCGTTCGGTTTTGTCCAGGAAGCGATGTCAAGGCGCTCAGCTCCTGATCCATTACCTGCAGAATTGCCTCGAATTTCGGTCTTAAGATCTCAGCATGCTTTTTCATCTGATTCATCACGCCGTCCAGGTTCTGGAAGAATTTTACATGGCGCAGCTGATTCAGTTTATCATGACCGATGATCTGGAAGTTCATGTACTCCTGTGCCTCTTTGAGGTTTGCCTCAGAAGAAATGAGAGCTGCAATTCCGGCTCCCGGATAGCTTACTTTCGAGGTGGATACGACTCATAGACCATATCCGGATTTCCGGCTTTCTCGCACTCCTCGATGATGTTCAGCAGGTGATCCTGTCTGTCATCATACAGGTGATGGATGATATATGCATTATCCCAGAAAATACGGAAGTCTTTGGCTGCCGGTTTCAGGTTTGCAAATCTTCTGACGGTCTCATCGGAGTAGGTGTAGCTGCGGGTTGGAGTATTTCGGTACACACCAGATTCCCTTGATGGCGTCATCTTCTGCAACGAGTTTTTCTACCATGTCCATGTCCGGTCCTTCTGGTGTCATCGGAACATTGATCATCTCAACGCCGAAGTACTCGGTTACACCGAAGTGACGGTCATAGCCCGGTACCGGACAGAGGAATTTTACTTTGTCCAGCTTGTTCCACGGAGTGCAGCCTGCAACGCCCTTCAGGAACGAACGTGCTACGGTATCAAACATAATGGTAAGGCTGGCGTTTCCGTAAACGATGACGTTTTCCGCCGGAACCTCACAGATATCTCCGATCAGTTTTCTTGCTTCCGGAATACCGGTCAGCACGCCGTAGTTCCGGCAGTCGGTTCCATCTTCTGCGAAGGTGTCTTCATTTTTCGAGAGAACGGTAAGCATTCCTTCCGTGAGATCTAACTGGGCTGCTGCAGGTTTTCCTCTGGAATATTCAGATTGAGGCCTTTTGCTTTTACCTCTGCAAATTCCTGCTCCAGTCTGGCTTTCTCGGCAACTAATTCTTCTTTGGTCCATTCGATATACGGTTTCATGAAACGTCCTCCCTTGTACTTTCCTTACCCGTTTTTCAGGTTTCTTGCTCAACTAAAGACCATTTTACCAGATCATGAGTTTCTGTCAAGGAGAACTTGCATGTTTTATGCACTTTTCGGCATTTTATCCCACTTTTTGCAGTTTTATACTTCATTTCCTGCAATTCAGCCAAATGTTTTTCGTATGACGGACATACGTCCGCTGCCAAAAGATGTTTTAAACGTTGTCAGACTGCCATCTTCCCGATGCACCGCACGGCAGAACAAGGCCGGTCGACTTGACCGGAAGGCCGATTTCCTGTGCTTCTACGTGGCCTTTGTACTGTTTTAATTCCAGGGAAATCATGTACGTCAGGACAGCCGGTGCAAGTCCTGTCGTGTAAGAATTCACAAGGAAGAACAGCGGGTCATCGCTTAAGAGCTGCGTGCAGAGCCTGATGAACGGATGAATCGACTCCTCGATTTTCCAGATCTCGCCCCTTGGTCCTCTTCCGTAGGACGGCGGTCCATGATGATCGCGTCGTAGTGGTTGCCTCTGCGGATCTCGCGCTCGACAAATTTGGTGCAGTCATCCACAAGCCAGCGGATCGGCTTGTCCGAAAGGCCGGACACGGCAGCGTTCTCTTTTGCCCAGTTGACCATGCCTTTGGATGCATCGACATGTGTGACGCTTGCGCCTGCTGCGGCCGCTGCGAGCGTTGCGCCTCCCGTGTAGGCGAACAGGTTCAGCACTTAATCGGGCGGTTGGCACGGCGGATCAGATCGCCGAACCAGTCCCAGTTCGTTGCCTGCTCCGGGAAAAGGCCGGTGTGTTTGAAGCTGAACGGTTTCAGGCGGAAGGTCAGTTCTTTATAGTTGATCTCCCACTGCTCCGGCAGATGGAAAAACTCCCATTCTCCGCCGCCCTTGCTGCTTCTGTGATAATGGCCGTTTTTCTTTTCCAGCCCGGATTTTCTTTTTTCGTGTTCCAGATGACCTGCGGGTCTGGTCTTACCAGAAGGTAATCTCCCCACCGCTCCAGTTTTTCTCCGCCGGACGTATCCAGCACTTCATAATCTTTCCATCCATCTGCTATCCACATTTTATTGGTTTCCTTTCTCTTTTATCTCAAAATTTATCGTGTTCTGAATTGTACGTTCCTATGATACCATAAAAGTATTGTTTTTCCAAAACATTTCTTATATCATAGTTCTGGGCATCCGCGCATTTGATCCGGAAATCTGCCCGTGGAAAGGATTTTTCTCATGGAAACCGTACTCTTATATCAGATCAAAGGAACGAAAACAGCTGTGCTTTTAAAGCCGGTTCTCTTAAAGCTCGGTATCCGCGTGCGCATTGTGGAACCGGAACAGTATCTCCAGTCGATCGGATTTCTTGCCGGAAATAAAGCATTTGCAGAATCCCCCGAAGCCTATGACGGCGCCGGATTTGATGAACCAATGATGGTCATGGCCGCTTTCCGAGCGGAAACTCGATCTTTCTCACCGAAATGCGCCGGAAAAAAGTGCCGCCGATCGCCCTCAAAGCCATCGTCACAACGCAGAACCAGGCGTGGAATTCGCTGCAGCTCTACAGAGAATTAAAAGAAGAACACGAAAAAATGAAATCGTACCGGAAATAACTGGTCTGGTCAAAAAATCCGGAATTGGAACTTTTTCTTCATGCCACCACTCCCTATAATAGGTGCAATCAAGGAACGAAGTTCCAGATACCAAAGGAGTGCGTTGTTATGAAAAATGAAAAAGTCTGGAAAATCGCAATGACAGGTGTCTTTGCAGCCCTTTCCTACGTTGTCTTCACCTTCCTGCAGTTCAAAATCTGGCTGCCAGGCGGAGATGCCACCTCAATCCATTTCGGAAACGCTGTCTGTGTGCTCGGTGCGCTAATTCTCGGCGGTGTTTACGGCGGAATCGGCGGTGCGATCGGCATGACCATCGGAGATCTTCTCGATCCGGTCTATGTGGTATACGCACCAAAGACCTTCATCTTAAAATTCTGCATCGGCCTCATCGCAGGACTGATCGCACACAAAATCGGTAAAATCAACGAGCAGACCGATCAGAAACAGATCTTCAAATGGGCACTGCTTGCAGCCATCGGCGGACTTCTGTTCAATGTGATCTTCGATCCGCTCATCGGTTACTTCTACAAACTGGTTCTTCTTGGAAAACCGGCAGCAGAGGTTACCTTAAGCTGGAACGTAGCGGCAACTTCCATCAACGCCGTACTTTCCACCATCGCTTCCGTTGTCATCTACATGGCACTGCGTCCGGCTCTTCAGAAATCCGGACTGTTTAGCCAGGTAAAGGCAGCAGCGAAATAAAAAACAAATTTCATTTACGCGATATCCAAAAAGTCACCATGTTCTATTTCGAACCGGTGACTTTTTTCATGCATTTCTTTTTATTTTTCAGCGGTGGCTGCTGCCTCTTTTTCCTCGTGCTTCGGGGTCAGCTTCTCGTTGATGAATCCATTTTCTTTCATCTTCTCTTACTCCTCATTTTTTGTTTTTTCTCCGGCGAACCACGCTTTTTCAATCATTTCCAGTTCCCGTATATCAATACAGTTGGGAATGCTTCCTTCTCTTACCGCCTTCTGGACTCTTTGAGATCCATCCAGCGGACTGCTTCTACTTCCGACTCCTGTAGATGCAGTTTTTCCGCCTCGACCGGCTTCGTGTAAAGATACACGGCGCTGACCTCATGATCGTGGAACGGTTTTCCGTAAAAAACACCGTGTGATACTTTTTCCAGCAGGCCAAGATCCCTCAGCTCCTCTGCCTCTGCGTGGATGCCGAGCTCCTCGCCGATTTCCCGCAGAGCCCCTTCCAAATATGTATCGCCCGCCGAAAGATGGCCGGCGCTTGAAATATCGTAGCAGCCCGGATTCGAATCTTTCCAGCACTCCTTTTCTGCAGCAGTACCTCACAGCCGCTCTTCTCATTCGCCCGTGCAATCCAGATATGTGCCGTTCCGTGACACCGTCCCTCACTGTGCGCCACGCCGCGTTCTACGATGGTTCCGGTCGGCGTGCCGTCGCCTGAGCGCTCCTCAAAAGTTCCATCTGTTTTCCGTTCAGCACCGCTTCTGCGAGCGTGTCGCCCACATACCGCAGCTTCAGGGAGAAAAACGGCTCGTCTTCATTCAGAAGGCGGAAAAAGATTTTGTCTCCCTCCCACAGATTCAGGTGCAGGACGTCCTCTTTTTTCACCCAGCGAGTTCGCCCTCATCACATGCAGTCGGTTCTCCCGTGAATCCGTCTGCCGTGTAGAGACACATATACTCCATGTACTCCACCGTTTTGCTGTTTTCTGCCTCTGTCACAAAGGTAACGAGACCGCGGAAACGCCAGCTCGTCAGCGTGTAGCCGGTTTCCTCTTTTACTTCACGCAGCAGGCATTCCTCCGGGCTTTCGCCAAGTTCCGCATGGCCGCCGACGCGATCCACTTGTCCTTGTTGACATCGTTCTTTTTCACCGTGCGGTGCATCATCAGATAGCTGTCATCCTTTTCGATGTAGCACAGCGTTGTCATGCAGCCTCTGCCTCTTTCTTCTGTTTTTTCCTCCATCTTTGACTCCCTCCGTCGTGTGCCGGACTTCTTTCCGCTTCTTTTGTTTTTCAGGAAAAATGTATTTCTGCACACACCTTTTTCTCGTTTTCTATTCTACCATACTTTTTCAGAATTCCAGCAACAAATTTCTATCTTTTTGCAGATCTTTCACGAAAAATGTAACGACCATTCCGCATCTTCTTGACTCTCACACAGTACTGTGTTAAAGTGTCTGTAATTGATGTTTTGTCACCCGTAAACAACGTTTTCTTA
>ENA-OQCS01000067-OQCS01000067.1-human-gut-metagenome-genome-assembly--contig:-NODE-67-length-45049-cov-4.039802_pt1 | contig 45049 bp, 51 predicted proteins | sample MGYA00242757_ERZ504575 | MGnify/ENA primary metagenome ERZ504575 (study PRJEB26092, sample SAMD00036297) | human gut metagenome | host: Homo sapiens | study: EMG produced TPA metagenomics assembly of... | reverse complement strand
TCGCTTATGAGCTGTCATAAGCGGTCTGTTTGCTGATGCTTTTGTTTATTTGAGGGATAAACAAAAGCATTTTTTATGTTATAGGAAATTACTCTGTAATGTTCCTATAACATAAAAACTTACTTTGACAGAAAGGAATTAAATGAAAAAAAGAAAAGTAATTATTGATTGTGATCCGGGGATTGATGACAGTCTTGCGATTATGCTTGCACTGAAATCACCGGAGATCGAAGTGATCGGAATCACCATTGTGTGTGGAAATTCACCGGTGGAGATGGGATTTGGAAATGCAAAGAAAATCCTGAAGCAGATGAATCGTCTGGATGTTCCTGTGTACATTGGGGAAAGCACTCCCTTAAGGCGGGATTACGTGAATGCTCTGGATACTCACGGAGAAGACGGGCTTGGAGAGAGCTTTCTGCCTGAAGTAACCGGTTATCAGCAGCAGATCAGTGCTGTGGATTTTCTGGCTGATGTACTGAAAAAGAGAAAGTATCCATAATCGAACTGGCACCTATGACCAATCTTGCCAGACTGATCCAGAAAGATAAAGAAGCATTTTCCTGTATTGAGGAAATTGTTTCCATGGGCGGCAGCTTTAAAAGTCATGGAACTGTTCACCTGTTGCAGAATACAATTACTGGTGTGACCCGGATGGGGCTTCACTGGTATATGAGACACTCCATCAGAATGGCCAGAAAATCCATATGGTCGGGCTGGATGTGACGAGAAAGATTGTGCTCACGCCTGATCTGCTGGAGTATATGTGCCGTCTGAACAAAGAAACAGGGGAATTTGTAAAGAAGATTACGAAATTTTATTTTGATTTTCATTGGGAATGGGAGCATATCATTGGCTGTGTGATCAATGATCCCCTGGCAGTGGCATATTTTATCAATCCGGAACTCTGCAAAGGCTTTGATTCCTATGTACAGATTGAAACAGAGGGGATTTCTCTTGGGCAGTCTGTTGTGGACGCTATGAATTTCTATCGGAAAGCATCGAATGCGAGGGTGCTGACTGAGGTAGATGTGTATGGATTCTTTCAGATGTTTCTTTCAAGGATCCTTGATCAGGAACCGGAAAAACTGGATATTTTACAAGATTTAATACGAGGAGATTTAAAATGAAAACTGAAAAAATAAGTGTACAGAAAATCTGTATGATTGCTTTTGCTATCTGCATTAATTTTGTGGGAGGACAGATTGCTTTATTTCTGAAACTTCCTATTTATCTGGACAGTATCGGAACTGTATTTGTGGCTGCTGTCCTGGGACCCTTTTATGGAATGCTGCCCAATCTGCTCAGCGGCCTGCTGATGGGAATGACTGTAGATATTTATTCCCTGTATTATGCTCCGGTAGGATTCTTCTTGGTTTTGTGACAGGTCTTGTGTACAGAAAATTCCAGCCGAAAAAGTGGCAGATATTTCCGGCTGCTCTTGTGATCACACTGCCATCTACCATAATCAGTTCCTGTATTACGGCGTTTTTATTTGGAGGAATCACTTCTTCAGGATCCACCGTTCTTGTACAGCTTCTGGCAAAAACACCTCTTGGAATGGTAGGAAGCTGTTTTGTAGTTCAGTTTATCACGGACTACATTGACAGGGTTCTGTGTATTGCAGTAGCAGCAGTTCTTATTACAGCGTTGCGTAAAAGTATGAAGGAGAATTTTGCCTGATGAAAGTCCTGATCACAGGCACAGCATCCGGATCGGGAAGGGCTGTGCAGAAATTTTCCTGAAAGAAAATCATGAAGTCTATGGATTTGATAAAAATATATCCTCGATCCAACATCCGAAATATACTCATTTCTGTCTGGATATCAGAGACAAAAGCTCTTATCCGGAAATCGGACAGGTAGATATTCTGATCAATAATGCAGGGGTTCAGAATGGCGATGATATTGATGTAAATCTGAAAGGGACGATTTCTGTTACAGAACATTACGGCATTCATCCTAATATTTATTCTGTTATTATGATCGGATCAGCAAGCGGGCATACAGGTTCTGAATTTCCGGAGTATGCAGCAAGTAAAGGAGGAGTCCTTGCCTATACGAAAAACGTGGCCATGAGGATAGCTCCTTATCAGGCGACATGCAACAGTCTGGATTTCGGTGGGGTTATGACTGAACTGAACCGGCCGGTGATGGAGGATGAAAAGCTCTGGGATCAGATCATGGAACTCACACCTCTGAAACGATGGATGTCTGTGGAAGAGGCAGCAGAGTGGATTTACTTTATGGCGGTAAAAAACCGTTTCTGTACAGGCCAGAACATTCTCATTGACGGTCTGGAGGCCGGAAACTGCAATTTTATCTGGCCATAGAGTGGGTCTGAAAAATCATTCCTGCGATCTACTGTTATTTTTGTGCCCGAATATGATAAAATGAGAAAATAATGATAAAGATATTTCAAAGATAGAGAAAGTATTTAACAGGAGGCGCAAAAATTATGGATATCAAAGAACAGATTCATGGATTAACAGAGGAGATGCTTACCAATCTGGGCAGCTGGTTGCCATTGATTCCCAGCTTGGCACTCCCGCAGAGGGGAAGCCCTTTGGAGAGGGACCTGCCAAAGCACTGGAAGAAGGTCTTAAGATTGCACAGGAGCTTGGATTTAAGACAGTCAATCTGGACAATTACTGTGGTTACGCAGAGATGGGTGAGGGTGATGAGATTGTTGGTATTGCCGGACATCTGGATATTGTACCTGTAGGCGGGGACTGGAGCTATGATCCGTTTAAACTGACACGTGAGGGTGATTATGTTTATGGTCGTGGAACAACAGATGATAAGGGACCTGTTCTGGAAGCTCTTTATGCAATGAAGCTTCTTCGCGATTCAGGTGTGAAGCTGAACAAGAGAGTACGTCTCATTATGGGATGTAATGAGGAAACAGGTTCCAAATGTATGGAACATTATAATGAAGTGGCAGAAGAATTATCCTGTGGCTTTACCCCGGATGCCAGCTTCCCGTGTATTCATGGAGAAAAGGGACTTCTGCAGATGATGGCTTATTCCAAGAACACGAAAATCATCTCTGCAGATGGAGGTTTTGTTTTTAACGCAGTATGCGATTCCTCCACAATAGTTGTTCCTGCCGAAGAAGGACTGAAGGAGAGACTGGAAGCTGTACTTGCAGAGACAAAGCTTCAGGAATATAAGGTAACAGAGGAAAGTGGACAGATCAGTATTTATGCAAAGGGAGTTCCGGCACATGCCAGCACACCGACTCTTGGTGTCAATGCAATAGGTGTTACTTTTGAATGTCTCGAGAAAGCAGGATTTAGGGACGATTTTGTGGAATTCTATAATACACATATCGGCACATCCTGCGATGGTAAGGGCATTGGACTGAAATTTGCAGATGAGTATGGCGAACTTACTCTTTGTAACGGTATGATCAAAACAGAGAATGATGTGATCTCCTGTACAATTGATATCAGAGTACCTGTAACACTGAAATCAGATGAAGTCCGCAGGATGTGTGAGGGCAGACTTGAGGATGAGAATGGACGTATAGAGATTCTGGGAATTGGTGATGCCTTATTCTTCCCAAGAGAATCCCCACTGGTAAATGCTTTATACAAAGCTTACACAGATGTAACAGGTGATACAGAGAACAAGCCGATGGTGATCGGTGGCGGCACTTATGCAAAATCTCTTAAGAATATCATAGCATTTGGACCTGAGAAGCCGGGAATCGATTATCGTATCCACAGTGCAGATGAATTTATCCTTGTATCCGGCATGGAAGAGGCAGTTCTGGTTTATATGGAAGCAATTAAGAATCTTCTGGCAATCTGATGAAAAATGATGGAGCAGCTATTAAATGGAGAGCAGAACATGAAGGCAGCAGTATTTTTCCCTGGTATCGGGTATCATTGTGACAAGCCGCTTTTATATTATTCACGAAAGCTGGCGCAGGAATGCGGCTATGAAGAAACAATTGCATTAAGCTATACTTATGATGGCGGAAATATCCGGGGAAATGAAGAAAAAATGCAGCAGGCATTCGAAAGCCTTTATGAACAGGCGGAGAAAAGTCTTTCTGCCGTTGACTTTGACAAATATGATGAAATATTATTTGTCGCAAAAAGCGTAGGCACGATCATAGCATCCGCATATGCAGAGAAACACAGCATCAGATGCCGGCAGATACTATACACACCATTGAAATACACATACAATTTTGCTCACAGAGAAGCCATTGCCTTTATCGGAACTTCAGATCCATGGAGTATTGTTCCTGAAGTACAGGCTCTTTCACAAAAACAGCAGGTGCCAATGTATACTTATGAAAATGCAAACCATTCATTGGAAACAACAGATACACTGGAAAATCTGAAAATTCTCCAGGATGTTATGGGGAAAACCAAGGGATTTTTGGAGCGGAAATAAGAAAAAGCATATAATCATATTGAGTAGATATGGGTGAAGAAGTGTCAAGAAACTATTTCTTGACACTTCTTTTTGCTCCATGCTATACTCAATTACACAAACTGTTATATGTGAAAGTGGTTTCCATAATGTCTTTTTAGGTGGTGATGTGAATATGAACTTTCAAGATCAGATACAGCAGATTTTTGGAACAACAGATATTCATGAACTGAAGCAGATATCCAGAGATGCCGACAATTACAGATGCTTGAATGCTGATATGAATAACAGCATTATTTCTGAAAAGAAAAAAAATACCGGAAGGAAAAATTCGTTTACAGAAGAACAGCTGGCACATATTTTGGCACTGCAGGACCGGGGAGAAAAAATTACAGATATTGCCAGACAGTATCACGTTTCCCGTCAGACGATTTACAGTCAGATAAAGCGAGCCTATAATTTTTCTGATGATCCGGATGTGAAAATGCGTATGAATTTCATGAATCATGATGATCTGTGTACAACGATAGATATTGATTTCAGGCATGAAAAAATTAAGATTAAAAACTATACAGATCAGATTATTTTCCGGGCATTTGGAGTTGTAACTGATCCGGATTGGGCTGATTTTGAATATTTTCTGGAAGAACGCTGTTTTCCCAGAACACGCGATCACAGGAAAGATATTCTGAGAGAGATGGGGCTTCCATTTTATGATCCGTTATTAATTATTGAAAAAACACAGGGGCGCATGTCAGATGATCATCAATGGATTATGATTCTAAAAAAGGAGGGCTGATCAAAAATGGAAATTCGCAATTTTGATGCATATTCTCCCCTGCATAAGAGCGGTCATACTTCCAAGGGAGATCAGCTTAAATGGAAAATTGATGACAGGTGGTATAAGGCTGATTATATGGGATATGAAGGTTTATCTGAAGTTCTTGTATCTGACCTTTTGCAGAAGAGTACCTGTCCTTTCCCTTTTGTTGAGTATGAAGCAGCTGTAATTGAGTATAATGGGAAAATATTTCAGGGCTGTTCCAGTTTGGATTTTCTGAAAGCAAATCAGATTCTGATTCCGCTGGAAAAATTGTATCGTCGATATACAGGTGAAAGTCTGGCAGTAAAGCTCTCAGATTTTGCGGATGTTTCAGAACGCATTCAGTACCTGGTAACTCAGGTGGAAGAAATTACTAAAATAGATAATTTTGGAGCGTATCTGACTGCAATGCTGGAAATAGATGCGTTTTTCATGAATGAGGACAGACATACCAACAATATTGCGGTCATTTATAATGAAAAAACACAGAAATATGAACTGAGTCCTTTTTTGATCAGGGACTTTGTATGTTTGCCGACATAAATCAGGATTATCCTATTGATCAGTCATTGGAATATTGTCTGGAAAAAATTGAGGCGAAGCCATTTAGCTCTGATTTTGATATACAGCTGGATGCAGCAGAAGAACTGTATGGCATTCAGATTGGTTTCCAATTTACCTTTAAAGATATTCAGATATACTTACAGAAGAATTCGGAAAATTATCCCAGGGAAGTAATAAGACGCGTGGAGCAGCTGTTAAGAGGGCAGATGCGTAAATATGGGTATCTGATGAAAAAATGATATTACAGAGAGTGTGTGAAGTTACAGGCAGGTAAAGGATAAAAAAGTCACTTACCTGCCTTTTCTGGTAAACTTTTTGTAACGGCTGTGAGGCGGAGACTGTCAAATCAGTCAATGATACTATACTGCATCATTTCATAATGTAATCTGCATCCTTCTGTGATGTCAAAGGGCAGAAGCGCCCGTGCTACGAGCTTCAGTTCTTCTTCAGGCAGATCCGTTCTGCGAAGATGTGCATAGTCACCGTCAATAGATTCTACAATATAATCACAAACTAACATAAAAATCCTCCACTTTATATTTTGCGTAACGCAATGATCATATCTATAGAATACCACAGAGAAAACGGGTATCACAAGTGCCTTCAGATTATATAGACATAAAAAGAGGGCAGTGTTATAATTTTTCCTAAAGAAAATGCATATGGGAGGTATCACAATGTCTAAAGTTGTAAAGCTTTCATCCGTAATGGAACGGGAAGAAAAATTAAAGGAAATCTATGAAGGTCTGGAAGAAATAAAAGATCAGCTGACAGAACTGATCGATGAGTATGAAGAAGAGGAGACACACACAGGAAAAGCAGATGAACTGATCGAAGCCCTGGACGCTCTTGAGGATGCTTCGGAAACCATAGAGGATGTGCTGGAAGATTAATGAGGGAGAAAGCATATTTTCACCTGCCCGGGCTGTTTGAATTTTATGAGCTGTACCGGATGTTCCTGCCTTTATTCCGGGAACACAGGGAATATTTTTACGACTGGTGTGAAATAGGCTCCATATATGGTGCTCCGGCAGACTGTATCTGGGGTGGAGGCAGGGCTGGCTTCGGAGAGAATGACCCGGAGGAGGTTCTTGAACTGATGCAGGAATATGGGATTTCTGCCCGACTGACTTTCAGCAATTCCCTGCTTCGTCAGGAGCACCTTTCAGACAGAAAATGCAATGCACTGTGCCGGTTGTTTGAGAGAAACAGAGAACCGCGAAACGGTGTGATCATTTATTCAGAACTGCTTTTGGAACATCTTAAGGAGCAGTATCCGGGACTCTATTTTGTTTCCTCCACTACCAAGGTTCTGACAGATTTTACACAGCTTGAGGAAGAAATCAGGAGAAAAGATTTCCATTATGTTGTGCCGGATTTCCGGCTAAACAAGGCTTTTGATAAGTTAAATACATTGTCTCAGGCTGAGAAGGACAAAGTAGAATTTCTCTGCAATGAATGCTGTTGGTTCGGCTGCAAAGACAGAAAAGCCTGCTATGAAACGGTCAGCCGCAAGAATCTGGGTGAAAACTGCCCGGAGCATTACTGCAAGGCACCAGAAGGAGAGAGGGGCTATCTTTTTTCAAAAGCTATGGAGAATCCGGGGTTCATTGGAAGCAATGATATCCTGGATATCTATCTTCCAATGGGATTTTCAAATTTTAAAATAGAAGGAAGAGGACTCGGAAGTGCTCTGATACTGGAATTTCTGCTCTATTACATGACCAGACCGGAATACCAGATACATGTCAGAGAAAAAATATATCTGGACAGTATGCTGGATCTGTTTTGAGAGATTTATACCACCGCATTGTGTTACGATATGACAATGCGGTGGTTTTTCTGTCCGAAAAAGTATGTAGATACCAGAACTCGGTTGCCGTAGCAGTGAAGTTTTCAAAATTATTCCGGAAACAGTTGACATAGCATACAGGTTCCTATATTATATAGATAACCGATATATAGACAATCTATACAATAGGAGGTGAATACTATGGCTATTGAAAAATCACTGGTTTCCGGGAGTATGACAATGCTTATACTGAAATTGCTGTCAGAAAAGGATATGTATGGATATGAGATGATCGATACCCTGCGACAGAAATCTCAGAACGTGTTTGAACTGAAAGCAGGAACTCTGTATCCGTTACTGCACAGTCTGGAGGATAAGGGATTTCTGACAGTATACGAACAGGAGGCAGCCGGAAAGACCAGAAAGTATTACAGTCTGACCAGACAGGGAAGGGGATTTCTGGAAAAGAAAGTAGAAGAATGGAAAGAGTATTCGGCAGCAGTGACCAACATGCTTGTAATGGAGGTGTGATCTATGGATGAATATCTGAAAACATTACTGGAACAGATTCGCTGTAAAAAAGCGCGGCCTTATGTAAAACAGGAATTTCAGGATCATATAGAAGATCAGATCGAGGCAAATATGCAAGCAGGCATGGATCGTGAACAGGCAGAGAGGGAAGCTGTCCGGGATATGGAGATCCTGTGGAAACAGGAATCTCTCTTGACAGTGTCCACAGGCCTCAGGTTGCATGGAAACTTCTGGGGATAATCGTTCTTATCAGCATTGCAGGCGTATTGATACATGCAGGGATTGCTGGAAAAATCAGTGAAAACGCTGCGGCCGGTTCAGACAGATACGTGTTCCATGTCGTGATCGGACTTGCAGTTATGATGATTTTATATCTTCTGGATTACACTGTACTGGCAAGATTTTCGAAAATAATTGCTGTCGTTTTACTGTCTGCCTGTCTGGTTACCTTGTTGGGTGGCTGCCGGTTAAATGGGGCAAGATACTTCATTGTGTTGCCAGGAGGAAGAGGAATATCCATGCAGACTCTGATGCTGTTTTATGTTCCCATATATGGAGCAATTTTGTATAAATATCATGGATGGGGATATAAGGGCTTGATGAGAGCAATCATATGGATGATTGCACCGGTTATATTGGTCTATGCCATGCCGGCGTTTATGCCGGCCTGCATGATGCTGGTATCTATGCTGGTTATGCTGACAATCGCAATTCAAAAGAACTGGTTTACTGTGAGAAAAAAGAAAGCCATCTGCGGAATCTGGGCTGGTTTTCTGGCTATGCCTGTGGCAGCTTTTCTGATCAGGTATCTGAGCAGCAGTCTGACAGAATATCAGATTGCACGTTTACAGGCTATTTTTTCAGGTGGTGGAGAGGAAGATTATTTCACCGGAATGCTACATTCATTCTGGCAGCAGAATAAATGGATAGGGAAAAGTGAATCAGATGTAATGGGAAATCTGCCGGCTTTTAATGCGGATTATATTTTGACCTATCTGTCATCTGTATATGGAACAATTGCAGCCGTGCTTTTATGCTGTGTTCTGGCAGTTTTGATTTTCGCAGTTTTTAACACTTCCATGAAGGCAGAAGAATCAGCTTGGAATGATGATGACAGAAGAAATATATACCTAATTTCTGCCACGTTTTCTCCCTAAAACTTTCCTAAAATATTAAAGTAGACTGTATATAAACAAATACAAACAACAATCAACATCACAGCAGCTGATAATCAACTACAAAACAACAAGTTACGCATATCAAAAGAAAAAAACTCATTATTAATACAAAAAAAGAGGAAGAAAATTTGCAGAATCCCCATAAATACGTACCTTTGCACCGCAATTCAAAGAAAGACGGGATGTAGCTCAGCCCGGTAGAGTACGCGTCTGGGGGGCGTGTGGTCGCAAGTTCGAATCTTGTCATCCCGACTGAGTAAAGTGCTGGTAATCCAATGATTATCGGCACTTTTTCTTTTTATACATTTCCTGATTTTAGCAGTAGAAATGGGACAAAATCAAGGTTAGTGTAAACCATAGTGTAAACCGCTGCACAACCTTTAAAGCAATGAGTATCAAGGTTTCAGTGATTTGTTTTAAGAGTAAAGTGTTATCAAACGGAGAGCACCCTCTCATGTTACGTATTACAGAGAGCAAAAAAAGAGTAATGAAAAGTTTGGGAATATCCGTAATGACATGGTTACCAAAATTTTATTGGCTTATACCCATATATTCTTAACCCAAACTCATACCACTATGTATAAATCTTGATTGGAATCAGTCATAAATAAACATAAACCCAACCTTGACCAATAGTAAAATTAAAATCAGAACTGGGATAGTCGTTGATATAATTTACAACTTCTTTATTTCAGCCCATGAGAGGGTGGTGGACAATCGATACCCCACATCTTATTTTGTCTGTTTCCCATTTTCAAGATCAATACACCTTCATTTATCAAATCCTCATGTGCAAACCAGGCATGATTCAATTCTTTGCCATTGAGAGTGGCCGACTGGATGTATTTATTTTCATCTGACACCCCCTCTGCTATAATTGTGAAAAACTTGTTGTTATGTAACTTGATACGGACCTCACTGAACATCGGACTGCCAATGGTATAAATAGGCAGTCCCGGAGTGACAGGATAAAAACCGAGAGAAGAAAAGACAACAAAGGCTGACATGCCCCCTCCATCTTCATCCCCAGGAATGCCCATCAAATCATTGCGAAACCACATCTTTAACAACTGGCGGATACGCTTCTGAGTTTCCAAGGCTGACCAGCATAACAATAAAGATAAGGAATATGCAGAGACGGCTCATTCGCCATGGAGAATTGTCCACATTGCCAGTATGATCGGGTAATTGAGAATAGAAATCAAATTTACTTTTTCCCAAAGACTCATTGAACATCTGATCCAAATTGGCAACAAACTGTTCCTTGCCATTCATCAGTTCAATAAGGTCGGCAATATTATGCGGCACATCCCAACGATACACCCAACCATTATTTTCTCCATAATACTCACGGGCACCCTGACCACCAGAAAAGCGGTAATCAAATGGGCTAATCCACTTGCCATTTTTATCCTTTGGATGGAAAAAGCACGTTTCCTTGTTGTAAATATGGCGATAATTAAACGAACGACAACGATAGTAGCAGCTTCTTCATCCTTATTTAGCATTTCAGCGATGCGTGACAGACACCATTCGTCATACGCCGTTCCGAGTGTCACGGCTACAGATTGACGTTTTTCGAAGGAATGTACATTCGGATCAGTTTCCTTTTCATCAGGCTGCAAAGCAGGGATATACCCCTTTTCTTTATAAAACAGATCAATCCAGCCACAGGTTGCTGCTGACCAAGGAGCCAATGTCTTCTCTTCAATAGCACGTTTGCACACATTGTATGCTTTGGTTAAATCAAACTTGATTCCTTTGGCAGCCGCATCTGCAATCGTAGCCACTCCATGATTAGAATTCATTCGTCGAGAATCTCCTGTAATTTCCGGGAAAGTAGGCATCCACATCGTTCCCATCTGTTCTGCCATACGCAAATAGGACCGAATGATGTCCAACTCCGTATTTTGATCGATAAGTACACGTAATGGATGGGCTGCACGATATGTGTCCCATATCCAATCATCTGTATAGAAAGGCAAACCATAATCATTATGTACCCGATGATCGAACGCGCTGAAATAGCGCCCGTCTTCGCTGATACAGACTGGGCGTTCAAATACCCTGTACAAAGAAGTATAAAATACCCGCTTACTGTCAGTATCTCCTCCCTTAACGTCTATCTTGCCCAAGGAAGCATTCCAGATATTCCGCCCTTTATCAGCCAGTGCCACCACATCATAACCGGACAATTCACGTTCCATGTTTTTGCGAGCTTGTTCTTCACTGATAAATGAAATACCGTATCTTACACGCACATACTCAGTTTGTTTTGCAAAGGCCAACACCGCACACGCATTGTGACCTTCTGCAGTCGTCGTACGGCTCAATTTCCCATCCACCAGCATGTCTGATTGTACTGGCATCTGCTCAGTTTCCAAATACAGATAGACTCGAGTGTTGTTATCCAAATGCTGGTAACCACTGATATGGTTTTCCGCTACCTGAACTTTTCCGTGCCGGGAATTCACAATGAGATAAGCCGGTTTGTCCGTTTGGGTAAAGCGGAGTTGGTATAAAGCCGATTGACGTGAAGGCGCATACTTGACCTCAATTTGTTCTTCATCCAAAAACACTTCGTAATAGTAGGGCTTGACGTTCTCATGGTCATAGCTATAGTTTACGACCGGCTGTAACGGCTCTCCTTGGCAAGGACTAAGGTTAAAGGCCGAAGTGCCCCGATGGCTGGTAATGATGAGCGGCAATCCATGTAATTGACTACCTGTATAATCACTCCGTTCGGGATATACACGCAACATGCTGTTGGGCAAATGAATCGTAGGATAAGTGGGTACTAGTAAATGGCTGATGTTGCCCATATAAGGGTTGACATAGTCAACGGGAGTCAAGTTATGTTCTTTATTCGATCCCTGAGAGAGGGCGTACCCTGCGAATAAAAAACAAACACAACACACAAAAAGTATAAATGTTTCATTTTCTTACAGAACTAAGGATTGTATTTGGGCTACAAAAACAGCAGCCATACGGTTTTGAATATAACAGTCTTTACCCCGGTTGGGATGCCATCCATACTCAACCCCATCAATACACTCTGTGTCATCGGCAAAGAGAGTGCTCGTTTGTCGGTGTGTTTCTGGATGCTCAACGGTCTTTGAAAAGCCAATCTGTTCATCAAATTTTACCAGTGGAAAGCCCCATTTGTCGGAGAGTTTCCTGATAGATTCATTATACACCACGCGTGCATCGTGCCAATGGGTACAAAGCAGAATCACAGCCGGCTTCCCCCCTTTCACACCGTAATACTTCGAACCTTTGTCAAATTGAAGTTGATAACAATCGGATATGTATTTCTTGATTACATAATCAAAAGCGGCCGCATAGTTGCCACGGGTAAAAGGCAAGGCATATTCGTGATAGTCCTTTTTCAGCTCATTCGGGGCATACACATCCCGGTTGTGTACCTGCATAATCACGAAGACATCCACCTCGTCCAATTCCTCACGGGAATACAAATCGCCACGTGACATTCGGTTCGCCACATCCGCAATGGCTTCTCCTCCGATGGCCCGGTTGATTCCCTTCGCACGCAACGCCTCACACCCCAACTCAAACCAACCGTTATCCACGGATGCAAAAGAAGCGCCTGACAAGAGAACGGTCAGCTTCTTCTTCTCATCAGACATTGATAAATAACCTTCTCGTACCGGAGAACATATATCCTGTGCCGGTAAAAACGAGACCCAGCAGTATAGGAGTAGTATTATAATATAAATCCTTTTCATCATAATTCATTTAAAAGATGTAACTTTCCGTCTCTAATAATCTTAAGAACCAATTCACCAAACAAGGAATTTTGCCAGGCAAACCACGAACGTGTGAACTTTTCAGGCTGATCTTTGTGAAAAGACTCATGCATAAAGCCTGTATTAGCATCCGTAGCCAACAGCATGGCAACGCACAATTTGATTTCCTCATCGTTCTCCGACGTCATGGCACGTATGATTATGCTCATGGGCCACACCATGTCCATTCCTATGTGAGGGCCACCGATGCCTTCGGCATATTTGCCCTTGAAAAAATACGGATTGTCCAGACTCAACAGATATTTTCGCGTATTCTGATAAATCCTATCCGAGGGCTTCACATCGCAGATGTAGGGCAAAGCCAGCAGACTGGGAATATTAGCATCATCCATGCAGAGCTGATTGCCGTATCCGTCCACTTCAAAAGCATAAATCTTTCCATAGGTAGGATGCTTGTGTATGGCATGTTTTTTCAACGCTTCGCCCACTTCCATATACAACACATTGCACGCACGAGCCATTGCTTTGTTTTTGTTCACCTTCAATAGGATCTCCTCCATCTGACGCAAGCTGGTCACAGCAAAAAAGTTGGAAGGAATCAGGAACGGATAAACAGTCGCGTCATCCGAAGGGCGAAAAGAAGAGGCAATCAGTCCGTTGGCACGGACCGGATTTCCATATCCATCGTTGGATAACGTGTCATACTGCCGGTCCGTCACACGTAAAAACGAATAATTACCCCGATTCTCCTTCCGTTGCTGGTCTTTGAAAACTGTCAGGATAGATTCAACACCTGCATCCATTCCGCTGTAAAAACGCTGTCATCACCGGTTACTTTCCAATAATGATAAGCCAGACGAACAACATAACACAGCGAGTCGATTTCCCACTTTCTTTCGTGAATTCCCCCTCTCATTGGTGTCCTGTCATTTTGCCACTCCCCTTTTCCAGAGAGATCACGGTAGAACGCATTCGCATACGGATCCAGCAGAACTAATCTGAACTGTCGTAGAATCACCCCCCGAATCATTTTCCTCAACCGCTCGTCCTCATTGGCGTACATCAGATAAGCCACACCTGGGCGGAAGAATCCCTAAGCCACATTGCCGGAATATCCCCCGTTACCACAAAAGTGTCGTCCTCCGGTTCCGATTCATAAAACACCGTCGTGTCCAATGTGTTGGGAAAACAGTTGGCAAACATCCATTTGAGCTTCTCATTTTTCAGTAGAGTGACCGTCTCCTCAATAACCCGTTCGACGACTTCTGACCGGAAAAGTCTTTTTTCCACCGGTGGACGTTTAGACGTATACATTTCAACATGATCGATCCATTGCATTTCTTGTCCCGAAGAACAAGGATGTGCAAAAAGTAGAGAACAGACCCATAAAGAGCCTATAGTGAGTAATTGTCTCTTCATCTTACAAAGCTAGTCTTACTGCAGGAACGTAATTGAATTTCGCACCGCCAATGTTAATTCTTGCGCCAATTCTAAAGTAATATTGCGTGCCGGATTTTATATTTTCATGTTTTAAGTCCAATTCCAATGTAAACTCATTGCCAAGGTACGAGTTATCCACACCTTGCTTTACCACAAACTCCTTGAGTGGTTCGCCAACATTCGGTTCACGGTGACCGTAAGAGCCACTTCCGCCACCTCTTGGTCAACCGTCTTTTCTAGACGGAACTTAGCCACAACCTTGCTACCATTTTTTTGAATGGAAGCATTTTTAATACGGATGTAAGGCTGCACTCTGAAGTCATATACCGTATTACCTTTCACCACAACTTCTTGATCTTTGACAGACACAAAGTTACCACGCATCAGACTCATCGTATACGAACCTGCAAACATCACGTTGTTTCGATACGTACCATTGTTCTTAATTACCATGTATTGCGTTTCAGGATTCTCAAACCCATGTTCGATAAATTCGATTTGTGCCCCGTCAATAATATCCTGTTCAACCAGTTCGCCAGTTTCAATGTCTAAGATTTTGCCTTCAATGGTAGCATTCGGACCATCATAGTTGTCTATTTCCAACAAGTCGCAGGAAGTGACTGCAAACAATGTCAGCAAAGCGAAAGCCATATTTTTAATGTTACGTTTCATAGTTGCTATTGTTAAATTAGTGTTTTGGATTCTGAGTTAAACCATTGGTAGAAGTTCCAGGAATATGTCTGTAATAATGATGCGTTTGGAAAGTACAAGAGTTTGCACCCGGTACAAACTTACGCACAAAAATATACTGAGGCTTTTCCCCTCGTAAATCAATCATAGGCACCAACGCCATTTTACGGCGGTTATCGAATTCCGAATGGAAATCCCTGCGTCTAATCAAATCCCAGTAACCCTTATTTTCAAAAGCCAACTCAATTCTCCTTTCGCGCAACACATTATCAAGAGTCAAGTCAACCTCTGTAGTATGAGCTGCTCTCTTACGCAAGTCATTCAGTCCCTTCTTGGCCATATCCAGCAAATTACCATCCGTTTCACCCTTTTCAACAACCGCTTCCGCAAAGTTCAGCAAGATTTCGGCGTATCTGAAATCCATAAAGTCGGTAGTCGACTGCAACTCCTTGGTCACGGTCAGGTTCTCATTTAAGAATTTGCGCATCAAGAACCCCGTACGCGTACAGTTCGGTGTACCGTCAAAACCCGAATAATCCTTCGAGAATTGAGCACCGAATGTATAATACGTCTTACCATTATGTTCACAAGCACCCGGTGAACTCATCAAGTCACCATTCGGTTTAATCACCCCCCCTGGATTACAATCTTCTTCTTTCCACACACTGTTCGGATACGTGATGCAAGCAAAAAGCGGGCATCCTTATGCTTGAAGATTTCCTCCGGCGAATCAAAATGGCGATAAGCAACATACGGACGATAGCCTTCATTATCGCTCACCTTTCCATCTTCCGTAGTGATGATCGGAGCAGCATGCCCCGGATTGGTATAATCCTCATACAAGTCAATCAACTCAAGAATTGGATTGGTTCTACCTCTGTGAGGGAATCCTTCCGCATTCTGATTCGGATTGTTCCAGGCATCATAATCATGTGCAATCCGAGTACCCGGAGCTCCATAGCCTTTGATAAAAATAGCCTCTTCACCAGCCACATTCGGATCTGTGAAAAGCGCTCTGTAGTTAGCAATCGCTTCTTGCACACTACCTGGATGCGCCTTATACAACCCAAACCTATTGGAAGCGATGATAGCTTTAGAAGCATCTATGCAAGCCTGATAATAACGGCTGGCATCTGACTTGTCCAAACCAACAAAATTCTTATCCACCGCTTCCCCTTCCAACGGAGCCTTGTCCCAATATTTAGCTACAGAAGCTGCATGTAATGCTGCCCTTGACTTCAGAGCATACGCCGTCCACTTCGTCGCCCTGCGCTTCTCTTCACTCGGATTGTTTCTGGTTTCCGGCAACAGACGAATCGCCCTGTCACATTCCTCCATCACAAAATCCCACGTTTCTTTTTCTGTGCTACGAGGTACCTTCAAGTTATCCGTATTCGGCTCAAACTCCTGATACTTCGTAATGATGGATACCCCCCATAACGCTTCGCCAAACCAAAATAAGTATACGCCCTTAAGAAATGGGCTTCCCCCATCAACGCATCCTTTTCCTCTACCGAAATATCCAAATTGGGAATATACGTCATCAGCAGATTGATATTTCTGTTCAAAAAATACCCCTTATTCCACCAGTCATTGGCAAATTGGTTCCAGTTGGGCCATTCCGAATGGATGGCTTCCAGCGCATATTGCGCCAACGTCAAAGAACCAGTATTCCCTCTGGCGTTAAATCCGGCAGCAGGCATATATACAAAATCTTCAATCGGTGAACCATAATAGAGATCAGCTAGAAACGACTTGATACCATTGGGATCCGACAAGACACTTTCACCCGGTATTTTATTTTTTGGTTCTAAATCCAGAAAATCAGAACAAGCTCCACATAACACGAGCAAGAACCCCACAATTACATATTTAAAATTTAACATCTTTTTCATACGTATAATATTTAGAATGAAACACTTAAGCCTACATTAAAACTCTTTGTCAAAGGATAGTTGTATCCGGCACCATAGTCACCCTCCGTCTTTTCAGGGTCAAACTGTTTCAAGAACGAGTCGGTGAATGTAAAGAGATTGTATGCATTGAAATAGAGTCTCAAATTTTCAACACCATATTTTTTAGTAAATGTTCTAGGCAATATATAACCCACTTCAAAGCTCTTCAGGCGTAAATAAGACGCTTTCATGTTCCATGCCTGACTATCGCGGTAAGAAGAACCCATTTCCTGAGAGAAACGATTAGCAGGCCATTTACCAGGCACCCAATTGGTGTTGTCAGGATCATAGGAATCCTCCAAATGCCATCTGTCAAAGAAATAAGCAGGTAAATTACCATTGTTGAAGAACATTTGGCTGAATACCTCATTGAAACGGATGTTGTACATACCAGCACCTTGGAACACCATTGTCAAATCCATATTTTTCCATTGTGCATTCAACGTAAAACCATAAAAGAGTTTCGGTGTCTTGTTTCTGAATATCGGTTTGGTATCATAACCATTGATCACACCATCACCGTTATAATCATCATAGATATAATCACCCGGCAACAACTGCGTATTTCCTCTATTGTCGCAATGAATAGCCCATGTAAAATCTCTTCATAATTTTGGAACTGTCCGACTTTGTCGAATCCCCAAACCAAGTCATTCCAACGGTTTGTATATCCATTCTTCCAACGGTCGTAACTGCTTCGTGCAGCCGGTTTATCCACTGTGCGATGCATGGTTCTGGCAATATTCATGTTGAAAGAAGCGCTGTAAGAGAAATCATTGATGCGATTTTTGTGAGAAATGGTCAAGTCAAAACCCTGTGTACGTTCACTTTCCACATTCTCCACCGGCATTGATCCACCAAACGTATTCGGCAAGTTGCTTCTCTGATTTTCAACTTTCCGCTCTTGTGTTTCTTATAGAAGTCAAGTTCAAAATTCAGTTTGTTTCTTAGCACAGAAAACTCGACCCCCACATTATACATCTCCGAACGCACCCACGTAAAGTCCCGATTGATCACACCCGGAGCTGCCATCGTACCCAGGAACTTGCCATCTTCAAACTCATAACCAATATTCACATTAGGTGTGAAACCCATCACGTGTTGGAATGGCTCTCCTACATTTTCACCAATGACGCCATAAGAACCACGGATTTTCAAATTATCAATAAACGAAAAATTATCTTTGATAAAGCTTTCTTCAGAGATTCTCCAGCCGGCTGATAAAGAAGGAGAGAACGCCCATCTTTTGCCGGGTGCATAACGGTAAGAGCCGTCATAACGGCAAGCATATTCAAATAAATACTTACCCATGTAGTCATAGTTAAATTTACCGATGTATGCCATAGTTGTCTCTTCATGTTCCGTACCGCTATTCGTCTGTACCCCCGATGCATAATCCATCACATCTGTCGTGTAAAAATCATATTCACGTTTCAAGTAAGAGTGTTTCTTCTCATATTTCTTCTGTTCGTAAGCAACTAATGCCGAAACATGATGTTTGTCCAGGAAGGTTCTGTCGAATGTCACCTGCGCCTGCAACACAATGCGGTCTGCATCTTCCACATTATTGGCAATACGCGGCTTGTTTTTCAACTGATAATTCAAATCGGACGAATAAATGCGATAACTCTTCCATAAATTTTTATTGAATACACTATAGCTGTCATAGGCAATGGTGCCTTTCGCCTGCAGTCCCTTCAAGAAAGGCGCATCATAAGTCAGCGAAACAGCCGACTGAAGCGATTTGTTCTTGTCCACCGTATACCCTGCATGCTTTTTCTGTGACATCACCACCGGATTTTCCTGATTGTAGATATTCGCCGGATAAGCCGGGTCATCGTTAATATACGGACGTTCGTTCGGATGACTGATGATGGTACCTTTGTACATCCATATAAAGCCATCACCACCCGGGAAATCCCTCATGCCATAACGGCCCGAAACCATCACATCCGTTGTCAGATAACGGTTCAATTTGGCAGAAACATTGCTTCTGAACGTATAGCGGTCATAACCCATATCCCCACTCTTGAAAATACCGTCTTCATCATAGTAGCTGAAACTGAGGAAGTATTTCATAATCTTATTGCCACCCTCAATAGACAAGTTATGATTATGTCTCAAACTGGCTTTTTTCATGGTTTCATTGTACCAGTCCGTACTTTCATAACCCGGTCCGCCAGCTCTCCACTTATTTAGTTCTTCATTGGTAATACTATGCACCCCGTCTCTATAAAAAATCGCATCATCGTACATTTCCAGATATTGGGCCGCATTGGCATGAGGGGACGGTCAGTAACCTTCTGCCAGCCCACATTACCCGAATACGTAAACTGAGGACGGTGGGATTCCCCTCTCTTCGTAGTCACCACAATCACACCATTACTGGCATTCATGCCATATACTGCAGCGGAAGCGTCCTTCAACACCGAAACACTTTCGATGTCACTAGGATTCAATTGTTGGAATTCAACGCTACCATCGCGTACAATACCATCGATGACATACAAAGGTTCTCCATAGCCGCGGATGTTAATCATAGAATTAAAAGTACCCGGCTCACCATTCTGCTGTCTTATCTGCAATCCCGGCATCTTACCCTGTAAAGATTGCGCCAGGCTGGAGCTCACAGTCGTATTGATCTCCTTGGTCTTTAACGAAGCAATACTTCCCGTCAAGTTACCTCTCTTCTGCGTACATACCCCACAACTACCACTTCATCAACTAGATTGGCATCCTCTTCCAGCGTAATTTCGTAATAATCCTTCTTCACTCTCAGTTCCTTCTTGCCGAAACCGATGTACGAAATCGTCAGCAAGTCGTTTTCGTGCGCATTCAAAGAGAATTTACCATTCAAATCAGAAATGGTACCACCGGCACCGTTTTCCACAGCAATGGAAGCGCCGATGATAGGAACACCAGAGAGGTCTCGGATAATCCCCGAAATCCTTTTGGCACTCCTCTGCTGTCCTTTCGACACTTTGGAATCAATTTTATACAACACCACATTCTTTCCCTTAATTTTATAGCCGATATTTTCCCCTTTGAAAACCACCTTCAAGATTTCCTCAATCTTTTTATTTTTTAAAGACACCGAAATCTTTCGCTTGGGATTGAACAGATTGTAATCATAAGTAAAAAACAGATTGTTCTTTTTTTCAATGATTGATAGCACCTCCGTGATGCTTTTGTTTTTCACATCCAGTGAAATGGTAACATTTTGAGCATGCAATGCAAGTACTCCGTTAAATAGGAATAAAAATGTTAACAAAAGCACAAAACTGCAAGAGTTCCTATTCCATCTACTAAAAAAAGTTACGCATTCTTTTAGATAGAAATAACTGGTTGGATTTTTCATAAATTTGTAACTGAGTAATTGATTTAATCTTTAATTAATTTATTCGACGACAAGGATTGTGAATTGCTGCAACAATTTGCAATCCTTTTTCTTTTTCTTCTTTTTCTGTTAATTGTCCTCCTTTCTTATTATAAATATATGTTCTTTTTCCAGATACGTCAATTGCCCACTTTCCTGCAACAGGTCCAAGACCTCCGTCAAGGTCGATTCCCTATGCACGTGGCAGAAGAACCGTTTTTTTTCAAGCGAAGGATCTTCAATGACAATTTCCCTGTCGAATTTCCGTTTCAATTCCAACACAATGGTCTTCAGTGTTTCCCCGGGGAACATCAGTTCCCCCGTCCGCCACGTACCAGCCGTAGAAGCATCCATTTCACGAATCGAACTCAGACCCGTTTCGAGAGAGACTGTCAGCATTTGATTGGGCTTTATCCGTATATTTTTATTCTTATCAGTATACACTTCCACCTGCCCTTCTTTTAAGAGAACTGTTGGATCCTCACCGGAATACGATTTCACATTAAATGTAGTACCCAGTACACGTACTTTCAACCTCTCCGTTTCCACCAAAAACGGCTTGTGTTCATCACGGTTCACTTGAAACAAAGCCTCACCTGCCAGTTTGACCGTACGGTAACCCCTAGCAAATTTGGTGGGATAAGTAAACCGGCTACCTGAGTTCAACCAGATGTGTGTACCATCCTCCAATACCAAATTGGCTGTCTGCGAGTTGGGGACAATTACCGTATTAAATCCAACCGGTCGTGTAACCTCCATGTAATATAACGTTCCCAACCCTACTGACAATACAATTGCTATTGATGCAGTTATTTTTAGGAAGAGTGATGATTTAGGTTTATGGATATCGTTTTTTTGTGTTGTATTGTATGTCTCCTGTTCCTTAATTTTGGATTCAGATCTACTCATCATCTTCTCTATCATCTTTTGGTAAGATGCATTCAGATGTATCTTTGTTGCATAGTTGGCTTCTTCTTTTTTCGACCAGATTTCCTCCAACGAGAACAAAAAGTCGAGTTAGCAGGTTCTTCCCTTCTCCATTTGTTGATCTTTTTGTAATCCTCCTCCGAAGCGGAATGATTTTAAAAAACGCTTTAATACATTTAAATCCATATTACAGTAATATATAATTCAACATTAGAGCAATCCAAATTCCGACATGCCTCAAGGACTTGCGCAATTCCGCGATGGCTTGGGCAAGGTGTGTCTGTACCGTACGTAAGGACACATGCATCTGATTGGCTATGTCCTTTTGTGACTTCCCTTCGAAGTAGAATAAGTTTAAAGCTTCCGCACGTCTGGGAGGCAATTGCCTGATTGCATTTTCCAGCAACTTATAGTTCAACTCCTCATTCGTTTCAGACATCGAAACAGTCGATTCAATTTTCTGGTTGTAATATTCACAACGATCAATGGCCAGTTGCCACTGTTCCCGGTAGTTCTCCACTACCTTTTGGTGCTTCAGATAGTTTAGACAACTGTTTTGCGTGGCTTTGAATAGAAAGGCGGCCAGCCTACTGGAAACAATCATATGATGTTGTTCCCAGTAAGCGACAAATACATCATGTACTATATCTTCAGCAACCTCTTCATCAACAAATTTACATGCATGAACCATCAATTTAGGATACAGTTCATCATAAACTTGTCTAAAATGACTGATAGAATCCCCCCCCTTTTCTTGCATTCCATTTGAATATTGAGAGTCCATAATAACGGTTTGTATCTGTGGCTATTTGATGGCAGACAATACGATTTTTTCCATAACCTCATATCCTTTATCTGTAGGGTGGACACCATCATACGTATATTCATCAATCATGCCTCCGTTCTCTTTGCTCATTTCACTGAAGTAATCAATGTAGTGTACATGTTTTGCTTTGGCAAGTTGCCGGATCCGCACATTCAGCTCATAAATCTGTTTCACTGCATCCGTAATGTCTTTTCTCCAAGGATACACATCAACCGGAAGAACCGAAGAAAGATACACTTTGATTTTATGTGATTTGGCTAACTCTACCATTGATTTGATGTTACTCACCGTATATTCGATGCTGTACTTACCAGTATTTTCGGCTATGTCGTTCGTACCGATGTTGATGACAACAGCTTTTGGTTTAAGGTCAATCACATCTTTTTGGAAGCGGAGCAGGAGTTGCGGACTGGTTTGACCGCTGATGCCACGACCTAAAAATTGATGACCTGTAAAAAAACGGGGCGTTTGCTAGCCCATCCGTCGGTAATGGAATTTCCGATAAAAATCACTTTCGGATAAGTTTTGTTTTGAATGATGCGTTCATTATCCTTTTGATATCTTTCAAAATCAGGATACTCGCTCAGTGTTTGGGCGTTGCCACTGTTGCGAAAAAGTACAGAAGAGCAAAGAATAAGTGTTTCATATTTAGTATTATTTAGTAATGATTGTTAGCAATATCTTATATTAAGACAACTACACTATCAAAAGTACGTATTCTAATAGTTAAAAGAAAAAGATTTTTATCTACTATGATATTACGTTTTATGCCTTTTGCTTTTTATTCCCGTCAACACCGTTCAAGGAAGCATTGTTCCCCTTTGACATTTTGATTGTCCACGATACTATTTACAATTGGTCCCATGCTATGTTTCACACGTATATCTTCACGTAATTTCTCTAACAATAAGCCCAACTCCGACAAAGAACCTCATTTACGATAGTGGTGATAAAACAACTGTCACTTTGGGAATTCGAAAAGAGGCATATGCCATTGACAACTAGTCTTAACTAAAAAATACAGCATTACAAATCATATTTTACTCTTCCTGCAAATTTAACACTTTTGTTATATACGCCATTCGGTCTCCGTTAGATCAGCCTGGTACATTTTTCGTTTGGCACCGCAAAGAAACTATTCGGCCGCGGAAACGTCAGTAAAAAAAATCAGCTGTTTTTAAAACATATATAGTCCTCATCATTATTTCTACAGCCCGAACATCTTTTTCAATCTCTAGACCGTACTAACACTCACTCCCTCGGTTCTGGCTATCATCTTCATCTGATAACTTTACCGGAAAGTCTTGACATACCGAAACGATTGCCGGACAAATCCATCGGACCATCATCCGCATATTCTCCCACTTCAACTTACACACATAAAAAACTGCCGTCTGACAAAACCCCGAAATCCTTACATGTGTGATTTTAAAAAAAATGTTCAATTTCAAAAATGAAAGAAACATGAAAACAGAAACAAAAAGAATTTTGGAAAAGGCCCAGGCAGGTGATGCAGAGGCTCAGTATCTAACCGGTCTGTATTATGAGGATAAGGGAAATGCCGACGAGGCTTTCCTATGGTATGACCGTTCGGCTACACAGGGATTCGTATATGGAATCAACGCCGTTGCCATATATTACCTGAAAGGGATGGCTGTAAAGCATGATACCGGCAAGGCAATCGCTCTTCTAGAGAGTATTGCAGATAAATTCCCCACAGCCAAAGCCAATCTGGGCCATATATACCTGGAAGGGCAGGGATGTCCGCAGGATATAGGGAAAGGTATCGGGTTACTCGGACAGGCTGCGGATTCAGGTGACGGACTGTCGGCTTTCACAATGGGGCATATACGCCTCAAAGGGCTGTTTGGGACTCCCGTAATGTACAAGGAAGCGACAGGATGGTTCGAGAAGGCCTATGAACTGGGGATATATGACAGTGTGGACTTCCTCTGTGACCTGTATGAAGGTCTGTATTCACGGGGCATGAGGGACATCAGGAAATACAGGTTATGGTCGGATGTCAGAAAAAGCCTTGAAAAAGGAGGTTCCCGTACCGGTCTGGCAATGCCATCATCCGCAAATGGAGGCAATGTACCGGTATTCGGGGAGGCAAACGGCAGACAGTACATCATCATCGGCGGGGAGAAGGCTTATGTCGATCTCCTCGTTGCTGAGACATTCCTGGTCAATCCTGATCCGAAGGCCTATACGGAAGTGGAGCATATTGACGGCGACATGTCCAACAATGCGGCTGATAATCTCAGATGGATAAAAAAGCAATAAAGTCTATGGTAAAGAATATGAAAACGACATTGACAGAAAAGATTAATTGGACAAAGTACAACCTGGCTTATCCTGAGTTAGGAGATGTTATACAGATGATTCGCACGGGAGACATGCAATTGCATGACAATGAGTTTGGAGACTATACATTGAAGCAGGCAATAGAGCATATCAGAAGTGTAGCTCCAGGTGACATGCGGAAATGGAAAGCCAGACTCCTGCCCGCTGTTGCCTATAACGGTACATTCAGGGAACTTAACGGTGCGGGGCTGATTGAATACTCGCGTGTGACGGCATTGGATTTTGACCATATAGCAACACCGGATGAAATGATCCGGTTACGGAACAAGCTGATGATAACCGAATGTGTCCTGAGTGTTTTTGTTACACCCAGTGGAAATGGACTGAAGGCTCTGGTTTTGCATGACAATACAGATCCGGCCAGACATGAAGATTTGTATGGACAGCTACTGGATAAATTCTATGTGGCAAACAGAAATGATGCAAGCTGTAAAGACCTGGCACGCAGAAATTATCTGAGTTACGATCCTGACATCTGGACCAATCCAAATCCTGAACCGTACCCTTATGTCCCCACCATAAAGCCACAGGTACAGATGCCACAATCATCCGGGACAAGAACAGTGTCGGACAAAAGCATCATCAGCATCATGAACTCCCACTGGAAAAGGAACAATCCTGAATATTGGAAAAAAGGCAACAGGGGAAACTGCATCTTCAGGTTAGCCTGCTGGATGTGCAAATGGGGTGTTGACGAGGAATTGGCTACTGAGTATTTCATTGATGGCTGGGAAGATGACACAATGGATGAAAAGGAAATCAGAAGCCATGTGGGCAACGCCTATAAGACCGAAGAGAAGAACTTCGGAACATTGATATTTACAATACACTGATTTAATCACCCCTTTAAAAAAACAATTATGGCACTGACAAAAAGCGGGGTAACATGTATCCTTTTGTTACCCACACGTGGAATGCAATAAAAGGAATATGTTTTCATGACTGCCCCTATTGTTACATGAAAAAATTCGATGGTCTGCTTCCTATACGGTTTGACCCCAAGGAACTGGAAGTAAACCTGGGTAACGGCAATTTTATTTTCGTTGGTAGCGGAACGGACGCATGGGCTTTCGACGTACCTTCGGACTGGATTGCCCGGGTTCTGGATTATTGTGACAAGTTTGATAATAACTATCTTTTCCAATCCAAGGACCCATACGTTTCTTGGAGTTCATAGGGCATCCGGTAATGAAGAAATCGGTTTTGTGCACGACCATTGAAACCAATGTCTTTTATCCGGACATCGTAAGGAATGCTCCAGGTACCGGAAACGTGCCAAAGCCATGCAAAAACTGGCGAGCCTTGGAATGAGAACCTATGTGACCTGTGAACCTCTGATAAAATTCGACTTGCCCGAAATGGTTGAACTTGTCAGCATGTGTTCTCCTGTACAAGTCAATATCGGCAGGAACTCACGACAGGACATTACCCTTCCCGAACCGACAAGGAATGAAGTGCAGGCATTGATAACCGAACTTCAGAAATTTACCAAAGTGGTAGTCAAATCCAATGCCAAGTGCTGGACTTGAGAATGTACTGACTGATTGGAAAGATAAAGGAGATGCTGCATAAGCTCTCCTTTAAAATTTCGTCAAAGCCAATAAAGAATCCATATGTCAAGGATACAGGTGAAAAATATTGCAAAATAACACCTTGTGAGTTAACCGGAGGCAAGTTTATTATACATATACTGCATATTTTATTATAATACCCATCAGCGGCGTGAGCCTACAACAAACGAAAGAAGAAAGATATACAATAGTTTCATGCAACTTTTTTGTCAAAATGAGAGATTTTACTTAAAAGAAATAGATTGCATAAGGAAAAATATTGATGCGTTCCGTTTACTCATCGAAGTGTAAAAAGGGTATATAAAAACATTGCAAACCTTTATATATGAAATGAGTATAAACAAAAATAAAACAATTATGGATAATAATATAAATAATATGATATCAATTAGTATGCCGAAAGGTTGCAGGTATATGAGTGATTATGAAAATCTCTTGAATGGGGAATTGCCATTGGATGGTAAGTTTATCCTGAACAAGACTGTAACCGGTTGTGGTGGTACATCCCTGTTTCTCGATTCGAACTTTCCTGTGGTAATAATTTCGCCACGACTTCAGGTGTTGAAAGAGAAGCACAGACAATATCCCGACAGTTTTCACTTCCATGTCCCATTCAGTGGTAATAGAGGACAAGCAATAATCCAAATGATGCGTGATCTTGATTCGTACCTGGACTGTCATCATGGAAGCACACCATTTACCCCCTTGCCAATGAGACCTGCCAAGATACTGGTTACACTGGATTCATCGGACAAGGTTCTTGGTGTCCTTAGAGGAAATAATATGCTGGATTCATGCCTCTTTGTGGTCGATGAGTTCCAATGTCTTATGGGCGATGCGACGTTCAAGGCAGTACGGACATGAATTTTCTCATCCGGCTTGACAGTGAAGTGAAACGTATCTGTTACTTGTCCGCTACACCTGTCCCTGACATCTACCTTGACTACATACCTCAATTCGCCAACATTCCCTACTATAAACTGGAATGGGATCCTGATGTGATTGTGGAGCCGACATTGAAGGAGAGGCAGATGAGGAACGGTGAGACTGCGGAGAAACTGTGTGGGGAACTGATACAACGTTACAGAAGGGACGGATATTTTGAAAGGAAAATAGTGGATGGAAATATAGTCTGTTCCCGTGAAGCCTGCATATTTCTCAATGAGGTCAAGTCGATCATAAGGATAATCGGGCAAAACAGTCTGAAGCCGGATGAGGTGACTATCCTGTGTGATTTGAACACACACGAACCCTCCACCCGATAAAGATCTTGAATTTCTCGGGTGATTTTCGGGCGTATAAGTTTTCCTCGTTCAGGCTTCTTACACCTCCGATACATAAATGTACTTCCTCGCCGTTCATCATTCTGCTCATGGAACGGATATGAAAACAGAAAGCCATACGTTGATAATAGATGGTCTCGTCCTCCGGTCTAAGCTCTTCTTTCCTTTTTGTCAATGCTCCCGGAACCCTGCCCAGGATTTTATGTGATACTCTGATTTCCGTGTTACCAAAGTTCTCTCCGGTAAAATATACTTTCGCGGCATCCTCTACCTGGTGGATAAATTTCTGGTGGCTGATTGTAAGCTGGTTATCCCCAAAACTAGGGACAATACAGTTCCTTTCAAGTTCTTCAAGTGTAATACCCGAAGTGTTACTCTCAATAAAATTAGGATGCTCTTTCTGTTCTTCTTCAGATACGATTACAGCATCTTCGATATTAACTGCATCCATCATTCTTGTTACCATTCCGATTGTTCTTGGAATGACAGTAAGTTCATTAGTCATTGTTTCCATACTCTTGTTATTTTTTAGTCGGTTAATAAAATGCGATGAAAAAACAAAAAGCCAAGAGGTGTCATTTCTTTGCTTTTATGAATATACCTCTTAGCTTCTTTATTCCTTTGAGTATTGAAGTTGCTACCTCCAATACGGTTATTATTACGTCCGCTTTCTTGTCATAATCCATTCATCAGACGTACTATCAGTTTTCAGTCGCAGCATCAACGGCCTTGACTTCACCCGTGGCAATCTTCTTTTTTCCGAATTTGCCACAATACTTTTCTGCAAGCTCGATTACTACGGAACCTGCCACGATAATCTCGGCCACATAAGCTGCGACCTTCAATCCTTTAATTAAATTTCCCATGTCTCTTAGTTTTAAATTGTTAGTAATTATGTTTCTATTCTCTATTTCTCTTATATACTTTTCTCATATATAAGGCTTTGAAGGGAAATCAAGGAAGGGGAGAAGAAAAAAATAGACCAATCTTTCGACTGGTTGTGATAGTTGAACCGTTGTAAATAGCTCCTCGCATTTACTTGGCCTATCATGCGGCATACATTCTTTCGTGGGGAACTTTATGTCTTGTCCACATACTGAAATTGCTACGCATCATCGAATCTACATGCTTATCCATCTTCTGAAAATAAGTGTGACCCGGTAATTGTTTTTATCATTAATGCTTGAAGCCGTACGCACTCTTCATTGCAGTGCTGAATAATGCTCCAAGCTATCTTATCATATATAAGAGTTTGAGGGGATTTGAAAAGGAAAACTGACTATAAAAATTACTCGATAGAAGGCACAGATTAATAATAAAAGTATTATTTTTGCAAATGAGAATTAGACATATAGGAATTAACTAATTAGCAATAATTCCAAATAAAGATTTAGTATTAACAAGCAGCATTATACTATAGGTAAACCATAGTGTAAACCGAAAGAGATGCAATAGAGTATATACAATTGATAATCAGCCGTTATCAGTTTATCTCTCGCGAAGTCTGGGGGGCGTGTGGTCGCAAGTTCGAATCTTGTCATCCCGACTGTTGAGCATTAAGGAGTTAAGTCTAAGACTTAACTCCTTAATTTTTATAGTATTTCTTAATGACAGACTTGCTGCCATAAATATGCTGAATATGTACAAAAAGAAGACGGTGCCTATTCGCTTCAGCGGGAATAGCTCATCAAATTACTGGAATTCTCGTAAGAAATCTCTATTTTTGCACTTTAAACAAGAAAAATTATGGGAGCAGCTAAATGGATAGGCGGCATCATCGGCTTCATGGCCGGAGGACCGCTGGGAGCTTGGCAGGTTTTGTATTCGGTTCATTGTTCGACACCGATTCAAATGACGCAGGCAGTTATTATGGAGAAGCACCAACGCACGGCACTACCTATACCGGGCAACGGAACAGTTTCCTCTTCTCCATGCTCGTGATGGCTTCGTACATTATCCGTGCAGACGGGCGCATCATGCATAGTGAAATGGAATTCGTCCGCCGCTTTCTGAGAAGCACATTCGGTGAGGCTGCCGTGGGCGAGGGAGAACGGATACTGCTCAACCTCTTCGAACAGCGCAAGCAGATGGACAGACAAAACCCACTGGCATTTAAAAACACCATCCGTGACTGTGGAACGCAGATTGCCGCCAACCTGACATACGAGGAACGCTTGCAACTGCTGGTATTCTTGGTAGAAATTGCCAAAAGCGACGGACACGTCTGCAACGAGGAGATAGAAGCCTTGAAAGAAGTGGCCATGTACATGGGACTATCCGTCAAGGAAGTGGAATCCATGCTTAACCTAGGCGGTAGCTCACTGAACGAGGCCTACAAAGTACTTGAAATTGAACCCACTGCCACCAATGACGAAGTGCGTGCCGCTTACCGCCGCCTAGCCTTGAAACACCATCCCGACCGGGTGGCAACGCTGGGCGAAGACATCAAGAAAGCCGCAGAAGAGAAGTTCCAAAGCATCAACAATGCCAAAGAACAGATATACAAGGCACGAGGTATGAAATGACGTACCTCGCTCCTTGCCTTGTGGACAGCATCATGACGTTTATAAACATTCTATAATTAACATCAACCCACACACTTATGAAGAAAACCCTTGCAATCCTTGCACTAGGCCTTACTGCCATTGCCGGACATGCCGCCACGCCGCTCTGGATGCGCGATGTGCAAATCTCTCCCGACGGTACGGAAATCGCATTCTGCTACAAAGGAGACATCTACAAGGTGCCCGCCAAAGGTGGAACCGCCACACAGCTTACTACCCAAGAGAGCTACGAATGTACCCCCATATGGTCACCGGACGGCAAACAGATTGCCTTTGCCAGCGACAGATACGGCAACTTCGACGTATTCGTGATGCCGGCAGACGGCGGAACCGCCCAACGGCTCACTACCCACTCCACCGGTGAGATACCCTCCACATTCACTCCGGACGGAAAGTATATCTTGTTTTCCGCATCCATCCAGGACCCGGCAAGCAGCGCTCTTTTCCCCACTTCGGCCATGACCGAGCTTTACAAAGTACCTGCAACGGGAGGGCGTACGGAGCAAGTGCTGGGCACCCCTGCCGAAGCGGTCTGCTTCGACAAGGCGGGCCATCAGTTCCTCTACCAAGACCGCAAGGGATTTGAAGATGAATGGAGAAAGCACCACACCTCCTCCATCACCCGCGACATCTGGCTGTATGATGCAAAGACGGGTATCCATACCAACCTCACCGACCGCGCGGGCGAAGACCGCAACCCGGTGTTGTCACCCGACGGAAGAACGGTTTACTTTTTGAGTGAGAGAAACGGCGGCTCATTCAACGTGTATGCCTTCCCGCTGGCACAGCCCCGAGAGGTGAAGCCCATCACCAGCTTCAAGACACATCCCGTGCGCTTCCTCTCCATGAGTGACGGCGGGACGTTGTGCTACAGTTACGACGGCGAAATCTATACCCAGCAGCCGGATGCCACCCCGAAGAAGTCGCCATAGACTGGTGCGCGATGACCGGCCGCAATTCGCCAACCTGCAGTCTTCCGACGGAGCCACCTCTGCCGTTGTGTCCCCGGACGGAAAACAGATTGCCTTCACGCTGCGCGGAGAAGTCTTTGTCACTTCGGCAGACTATGCCACTACCAAGCAGGTGACGCACACACCGGCACGCGAAGCGGGCCTCTCCTTTGCGACGGACAACCGCACCCTGGCCTACGCCAGCGAGCGAGGCGGCAACTGGCAGCTCTACCTTGCCAAGATAGCCCGCAAGGAAGACCCTAACTTCCCGAACGCCACGCTGATTGAAGAAGAAGTGCTGCTGCCCTCCACCACCGTGGAACGTGCCTATCCGCAATTCTCGCCCGACGGCAAGGAACTCGCCTTTATCGAAGACCGCATCCGGCTGATGGTGCTCAATCTGGAGACGAAGAAGGTGCGCCAGATTACGGACGGCTCCACCTGGTACAGCACCGGCGGAGGATTTGACTACGCATGGTCGCCGGACGGTAAATGGTTTACACTTGAGTTCACGGGTAACAAGCACGACCCCTACTCCGACATCGGCCTGGTCAGCGCAGAGGGAGGCAAAGACATCATCAACCTCACCAATAGCGGCTACATGAGCGGCTATCCCCACTTTGCGCTGGACGGCAACGCCATCCTTTTCACCACCGAACGCTACGGCATGCGTGCCCATGCTCATGGGGCTCGCTGAACGACGCCATGCTCGTCTTCCTCAACCAAGACGCCTACGACAAATACTGCCTGAGCAAGAAGACTACGAACTGCGCAAGGAGCTGGAGAAGGAACAAAAGAAGTCTGCCGGAAAAGACACCCCCCAAGACAAAAACAAGGATAAAAAGAAGAAAGACGACAAGAAAGACAGCAATGCTGACGAAAAAGATGACCAGCCGAAAGACATCGTCGTAGAGCTGAAAGGCATCGAAGACCGTGTGGTGCGCCTCACCCCGAATTCTTCCGACATGGGCAGCACCATCATCTCCAAGGATGGCGAGACACTCTACTACCTGGCAGCTTCGAAGGCGGCTACGACCTCTGGAAGATGAATCTGCGCAAGAAAGAGACCCGCCTGCTGCACAAGATGGATGCCGGATGGGCGGACATGCAGCTGGACAAGGACGGCAAGAGCCTCTTCCTGCTGGGTAGCCACAAGATGCAGAAAATGGACACTTCATCCGACGCGCTGACCCCCATCACCTTCCAGGTAGATGCCAAGATGGACCTGGCTGCGGAGCGCGAATACATGTTCGACCACGTGTACCGCCAACAGCAGAAGCGATTCTACAATACCAATATGCACGGAGTGGACTGGGACAAGATGACCGCCGCCTATCGCCGCTTCCTGCCCCATATCGACAACAATTATGACTTTGCCGAACTGCTGAGCGAATGGCTGGGCGAGCTGAACGTATCTCACACCGGCGGCCGTTTCTATCCCAAAGGGCAATCCGAACCTACTGCCAGCCTGGGACTGTTCTTCGACTGGAACTACACGGGCAAGGGCATGCTCATTGCCGAAGTAGTGGAGAAAGGCCCCTTCGACACAGCCAACACCCGGGTGAAAGCCGGCACAGTCATCGAAAAGATAGACGGCGTGGAAATCACCCCCGATGCGGACTATTACACGCTGCTCAACAACAAGGCACGGAAGAAAACACTTGTTTCTCTCTTCGACCCGCAGACCAAGGAGCACTGGGAAGAGGTCATTATCCCCATTACGAACGGTGCGTTCAGCGATTTACTCTACAGCCGCTGGGTGAAACAGCGTGCGGCAGACGTTGACCGATGGTCGGGTGGCCGATTGGGTTACGTGCACATCGAGTCTATGGGAGACGACAGTTTCCGTTCCGTCTACTCGGACATCCTGGGAAAATACAACAACCGCGAAAGCATCGTCATCGACACCCGTTTCAATGGCGGTGGACGCTTGCACGAGGATATAGAAATACTTTTCAGTGGACAAAAATACTTCACCCAAGTGGTGCGCGGTCGCGAGACGTGCGACATGCCCAGCCGCCGCTGGAACAAACCCTCCATCATGTGATGTGCGAGGCCAACTACTCCAATGCGCACGGCACGCCGTGGGTTTACAGCCACCGCGGACTGGGCAAGCTGGTAGGCATGCCCGTGCCGGGAACCATGACCAGCGTGTCGTGGGAACGCCTGCAAGACCCGTCATTGGTATTCGGCATCCCCGTCGTGGGCTACCGCCTGTCGGACGGCAGCTATCTGGAGAACTCGCAGCTGGAGCCGGACATCAAAGTAGCCAATTCACCCGAGACCATCGTGAAGGGAGAAGACACACAGCTGAAAGCTGCCGTAGAGGAACTGCTGAAGGAACTCGAAAAATAAGTACCGCCCTGCCCCACGCAGGAATACCGGTCATATAGGCCGATATATATATTAAGATGATGTGTCAAAACGGTTGATGGCACATCATCTTTTTTTATATGCCACAAGGAAGCAATACTTTTTCTATCTCACTTTTTTGCACTATCTTTGTGACATAAATTCCTAACTCTTTAACTGATTATGTTTGCTGACTTGTTAAACTCCTCCTATTTCGCGCTCTTTCTCATTGTGGCTTTAGGCTTCATGTTGGGAAGAATCAAGATTAAAGGGCTTTCGCTCGACGTCTCCGCCGTCATCTTCATTGCCCTGCTGTTCGGACACTTCGGTGTCATCATCCCCAAAGAATTAGGAAACTTCGGACTGGTGCTCTTCATCTTCACCATCGGCATCCAGGCCGGTCCCGGATTTTTCGACTCCTTCCGGAGCAAGGGCAAGACGCTTATCATCATCACCCTGCTCATCATCTGCTCCGCCGCCCTGACGGCAGTAGGACTGAAATATGCCTTCGACATCGATACTCCCAGTGTCGTGGGACTGATAGCCGGTGCCCTGACCAGTACGCCGGGACTCGCCGTTGCCATTGACAGCACCCATTCCCCACTGGCATCCATCGCTTACGGTATTGCCTATCCTTTCGGCGTTATCGGCGTGATTCTCTTCGTTAAGCTGCTGCCCCGTATCATGCGCATCGACCTCGACAAGGAGGCGCGCCGGTTGGAGAAGGAACGCCGCAGCCAGTTCCCGGAACTGACAACCTGTCTGTTCCGCGTAACCAACCCCGCCGTCTTCGACCGGAGCCTGATGCAAATCAATGCGCGCGCCATGACCGGAGCCGTCATCTCACGCCACAAGCACAACGAGCAGATAGCCATCCCCACCGCCCAGACCATCCTGCACGAGGGAGACTACATACAAGCCGTGGGTAGCGAAGAGGCCTTAAACCAGCTCGCCGTCCTCATGGGCGAACGCGAAGAAGGCGAACTGCCACTCGTAGACATGCAGGAGATTGAATCCCTGCTGCTCACCAAGAAGGATATGATAAACAAGCAGCTGGGCGACCTCAACCTGATGAAGAACTTCGGCTGCACCGTCACCCGCATCCGCCGAAGCGGCATCGACCTCTCCCCCTCGCCCGACCTCGTCCTGAAATTCGGCGACAAGCTGATGGTGGTGGGCGAGAAGGACGGCATCAAGGGAGTGGCACGCCTGCTGGGCAACGACACCAAGCAACTGTCCGACACCGACTTCTTCCCCATCGCCCTGGGCATCGTGCTGGGCGTGCTCTTCGGCAAGCTCAACATCTCCTTCTCGGACAGTCTGTCGTTCTCTCCGGGACTGACGGGAGGCATCCTGATGGTCGCCTTGTTCCTGAGCGCCATCGGAAAGACCGGCCCCATTCTGTGGTCCATGTCCGGCCCTGCCAACCAACTGCTGCGCCAGCTGGGACTGCTGCTCTTCCTTGCCGAAGTAGGGACATCGGCAGGACGGAATCTGATGGCCACGTTCCAGGAAAGCGGCTGGCTCTTGTTCGGCGTAGGCGCCGCCATCACGCTGGTGCCCATGCTGGTGGCAGTATGCGTAGGCCTGTTCGTGTTCAAGATAAACATTCTCGACCTGCTGGGCACCATCACCGGTGGCATGACCAGTACGCCCGGCCTTGCCGCCGCCGACTCCATGACGGACAGCAACATACCGAGCGTGGCCTATGCCACGGTATATCCCATTGCCATGGTGTTCCTCATTCTGATAATCCAGGTGATAGCCTCCGCAGTCTATTGACGCATGAAGACGTACAGCCGGACAGAAACCATCGCCCGCATGAACGCACTGGCCGGAGCCAATGTGCCCTTCCTCTTCATCGTAGACTACGCGCAAGAGCAGTCGCACATCGAGCCCCTCGACCGGATAGACCCCGCCACTTGCCTTTTCCAATTCCCGAAGGCAGGCAACGCGGGGGCGGCTGCAACAGCCCTTGCCAGAAGCACAGCCGCCCGATGCGCCGGCCCTATCCAGTGGGACATCACTCCCCCTTCCCCCGCCGCATACAGACATTCGTTCGACCTCGTGAAGCAAAACCTGCTGGCAGGCAACAGTTACCTGACGAACCTCACTTGCCGGTACCCGTCACCACCAATCTGACACTGGAAGAAATATTCCTCCACTCCGAAGCCTTGTACAAGCTGTGGCTGAAAGACCGGTTCGTCTGCTTCTCCCCTGAAATCTTTGTCCGCATAGAGAAGGGCAAGATAAAGTCCTTCCCCATGAAAGGCACCATCGACGCTACCCTGCCCGATGCGGAACAGCTCTTGATGCAGAACACCAAAGAGGCAGCCGAGCACGCCACCATCGTCGACCTGATACGCAACGACCTCAGCATGGTTTCGGAACACGTCGAAGTGACCTCCTACCGCTATATAGACCGCCTGCAAACCAATAAGGGCCCCATCCTCCAGACCAGCTCCGAGATATGCGGCACCCTGCCCGAAGACTACACCGCACACCTGGGCGACATCATCTTCCGCCTGCTTCCTGCCGGCTCCATCACCGGCGCCCCCAAGCCCAAAACCGTAGAAATCATCGCCCAGGCCGAAGACTACCGCCGGGGCTTCTACACCGGGCATCATGGGGCATTATGCGACGGACAGCTGGACAGCGCTGTATGATACGCTTCATCGAGCAGGAAAACGGCCAGCTCCACTTCAAGGCAGGAGGCGGCATCACCGCCAAAAGCCGGTGGGAAAGCGAATACAACGAAGTAATACAGAAAATATATGTGCCTATTTATTGAAACCATACGCATCGACCACGGAAGGGTCTGCAACCTTTCCCGCCACAACCGGAGGCTGAACGATACCCGCGCCCACTTCTGGCCGGAAAGCACACCGCTGCAACTGTCCGATTATCTGTCGTCTCCCGGCTGTGGAGCAGGCATCACCGGGGCGGGCATCGTCAAGGCACGCGTAGTGTATGGTGAAAAAGGTATTGAAGACCTCAGCTACTCCCCCTACGCCGTGCGGCACGTGCATTCGCTGGCACTGATGCAGGCCGATACCATCGACTACACCTACAAAAGCGCCGGACGCGAACCGCTGAACTGCCTCTTTGCCCTGCGCGGCGCATGCGACGACATTCTGATTGTGAAACAAGGCCTGCTGACAGACACCTCCATCGCCAACATCGCCCTTTCCGACGGTACCCACTGGTACACGCCGGCACATCCCCTGCTGAAAGGGACCAAACGGGCAGCCTTGCTGGAAGAAGGAATCTTGCAGGAAAAAGATATCAGACCGGAAGACTTGCCTTCATTCTCTACTGTCAGGCTGTTCAATGCCATGATTGACTGGGGAGAACTGGAACTCCCCGTACGGAACATCATCGTAGAGCCTCTACTCGTGCATATCGTTGAGATGTATCTCCAAAGACTTCACCGATATATATATTTCGTACACCGATATGGCCAGCGAAATAATCAGCAATATCAGCGCCAAACCGAAGATATAGGCCGAAAGCAGATGGAGACGGATATAGACAAAGAACATGCTGACCACGCACAGCAGCAGGCTGCCGATGCCCGCCACCTGCATGGCACGCGTCAGGTAGAGCCGTTTCCTCAGGTTGGCAATCTGCGCCGCCTTCACCGAAGACGGGTTCTCCATGTACTGTTCCTTCAAGTGCGCACCAGTTGGGCATAGGACAAGAAACGGTTGGTATAGGCCAGCATAATCAGCGATATGCCGAAAACAGCAAGGCGGGGGTGGTTAAATCTATTTCCATAAGAATGATGCTTAATTATATCTATCCGTCCCGATAGCAGGACTTACCTCCGCAAAGATAAACGAAAGATTGAAACCACAGAAACAAGTTTCCTTTTTTCCATTTCCCAAAGATTTATCCTACTTTTGCAGTGACAATAAAAAACTCCTTACCACCGTAACTTAACAAATACGACCATGCGATATACCATTTCTGCCCCTATCGCCCTGCATGCCGCCATACAACTCCCGGCATCCAAAAGCATCAGCAACCGCGCCCTCATCCTCCACTCCCTTGCCCATGGCAATATCCTGCCCTGCAATCTGAGCGACTGTGACGACACCATGGTGATGACCCGTGCCCTCGACGGAAATCCCGGACATATAGATATCCTTGCCGCCGGCACCGCCATGCGTTTCCTCACCGCCTACCTCAGCGTAACTCCGGGCACCCGCATCATCACCGGTACACAACGCATGCAGCAACGCCCCATCCGCATACTGGTAGACGCCTTGCGCGAACTCGGTGCTCAGATTGAATACGTCGGGAACGAAGGTTTCCCCCCACTACGCATCACCGGCACAGCATTGAAAGGCGAAGAAATATCCCTTGCCGGAAATGTAAGTTCCCAATATATATCCGCCCTGCTGATGATTGGCGCCGTACTCCCCCAAGGATTACGCCTGCACCTAACGGGCGACATCATCTCCCGCCCTTACATCAACCTGACCCTGCAACTGATGCGCGACTTCGGTGCCCAAGCCGACTGGGCCTCCAAAGATTGTATCACCGTCAGCCCCGGCGGATACACAGATACTCCTTTCACCGTGGAAAGCGATTGGAGCGCCGCCTCTTACTGGTATCAGATGATGGCAATAGAAGGAATTAAAAATGAAAAAATAAAAATGAAAGGGGGAGACAGAAGTAGCGCGAAAGAAAGTGAAGACAGCACGAAGGAAGAAGCGCACACGGCAGAAATCGAACTGCTCGGTCTCTTCGCCCACAGCTATCAAGGCGACAGCCGCGGCGCGGAAGTCTTTACCCGCCTCGGCGTCCATACCGAATATACAGACCGGGGAGTAAAACTGACCCGGAAGGGTACTCCCGCCACCCGTCTCGACGAAGACATGGTGGACATCCCGGACCTGGCGCAGACCTTTGTCGTCACCTGCTGCTTGATGGACATCCCTTTCCGCTTCACCGGACTGCAAAGCCTCAAAATAAAGGAGACCGACCGTATCACCGCCCTCATTACGGAACTGCGTAAACTGGGTTACGTCGTGCGCTCCGAGCAAGACAGCATCTTGTTGTGGGATGCGAACGCTGCCCGGCAGACGCTGACCCCGTCATCGCCACCTACGAAGACCACCGTATGGCCATGGCATTTGCCCCCGCCTGCCTTGTACTGCCCCAAATACGGATAAATGAACCACAGGTCGTTACCAAATCTTACCCTGCTTACTGGGAAGACTTGCAAAAGGCGGGATTTAAAGTCTGCCAAGATGCAATGCAATCTTAGAATAAAGCTTTTATTCTTAGAAATACAGCCTTTATTCTTAAGAATATAACCTTTATTCTTAGGAATAAAGGATACATTCTAAGATTAGGATGCATCCAAAGTAGTTTTATACTGCGTTCCAGGCAAGTAATGCCTGCGTCGGGTGGAAGTAATCTGCCTACCTGCAATCTGACTCATTATTTTGTCGTGTACAAAACAATGTGTATCTTTGTCCGTTCTATTAATGGAACATGTTTTTCAAGAAAAGGAAGCCCATGTGGATATTGATTATTAGCCTGATTGTCCTTGCCCTCGTGGCAGCCACAGCCGGAATTATACGCAACCGGAAACTGCAGAAGAAGATAGACCGCGGCGAACTGGACGCCATGCCCGAAGTGCAGGAAGTGGATTCCGAATGCTGCGGACAGCATGAAATCTGCGAACGTGACAGCTTACTGGCAGCCGTCAGCAAACAAATTGAATATTACGATGACGAGGAACTGGACAAATACATCGGCACCGCTCCCGATGCCTATACTCCCGAGCAGGAAGACGAGTTCCGCGACGTGTTCTACACCATGCAAGACACGGACGTAGCCGGATGGGTACGCAGCCTGCAACTGCGCGGCATAGCCCTGCCGGAGAATATCAAGGATGAAGTATTCCTCATTATCGGCGAACGTCGTCTCACCCCCCATTCCTAACACTCCACATCCAACTTTTAATTTGTAATTCTTAATTTTTAATTGAATAAATGGAGCTACTGCAATACACCTTTTTCCAACATGCCCTCATCGGCAGTCTGCTGGCAAGCATTGCTTGCGGCTGATAGGCACATACATCGTCACCCGGAGACTGGTGTTCATCAGCGGCGGATTGACGCATGCATCTTTTGGCGGTATCGGCTGGGATTGTATACCGGCATTTCCCCCATTCTGTCGGCAGCCTTGTTTGCAGTCTTGTCCGCTTTCGGTGTAGAGTGGCTCAGCAAACGGAAGGACATGCGGGAAGACTCCGCCATTGCCGTATTCTGGACATTGGGCATGGCACTGGGCATCATGTTCACTTTCCTCTCGCCGGGATTCGCACCCGACTTGTCCGCCTATCTCTTCGGCAACATTCTCACGATTACCTGGAGCGACATCGCTCTATTGGGAGGGCTTGCCCTGCTGCTGATACTGTTTTTCGCGCTGTATCTCCATCCCATCATCTACGTAGCCTTCGACCGGGAGTTTGCCCGCTCGCAAGGTATTCCGGTGCAGGTATTCGAATATGTACTGATGATGTTCATTGCGCTGACCATCGTGGCATGCCTGCGCATGGTGGGCATCGTGCTGGTCATTTCGCTGCTCACCGTTCCGCAGATGACCGCCAACTTGTTCTCGCACCGGTTCCACCGCATCATCTGGCTTTCCATCGGCATCGGTTACCTCAGTTGCCTGGGCGGGCTGATGATTTCTTTCTACTTGAATGTCCCTCGGGTGCATCCATCATATTCTTTTCCATCATTATCTATGCCATTTGCAAGACAGGAAAAGTTTTTGGCTATATTTGCAACGCTAAATCAAAAGACACAATGGAAATCAAAATTCAGTCATTAGACAGATTCACGAAGCCGCCCGCCAGTTCATCGCTGAAATGGGTGATAATACCGTCTTCGCTCTTTACGGAAAAATGGGGGCGGGCAAGACAACTTTCATCAAAGCCGTTTGCGAGGAATTGGGCGTTTTCCGACGTCATCACCTCCCCTACCTTCGCCATTGTCAACGAATACTGTTCCGACACTGCCGGCGAACTGATTTACCATTTGACTTCTACCGCATCAAGAAGCTGGAAGAAGTGTATGACATGGGTTACGAAGATTACTTCTACAGCGGCGCCTCTGCTTCATAGAATGGCCGGAGCTGGTAGAGGAACTCTTGCCGGGCAACACCATCAAGGTCACCATCGAAGAAGTGGAGAACGGAGAGCGGGAAGTCACGTTAGAGAGCTTTGAATAAGGCATGCTTTTCCCCCGCTTTAATTTTTAATTCTTAATTCTTATTTCTGATGAGCCAATACATCGTTCAAGGGATTTTCGCCGTCGCAGGCATCATCGCCTTGCTGGCAGCCATATTGGACTGGAACTGGTTCTTTACTGCCCGAAACACCCAGTTTATCGTACAAAATGTAGGGCGGCGACAAGCTCGCCTGTTCTACGGTGTATTGGGTGTCATTCTCATCGGCACGTCCATCTTCTTTTTTCTGAATACGCCACCGGTCACATAAAAACAAAAAATCGCGGATGAAGCCATGCCCATCCGCGATTTTCCTATACTTTTGATACAGACTATTCTTCGTCCAAAGATTCCGTATATTCCATCTCACCTTGTACGATGAAAAGGATTTCTTCCGGATCATAGTCACCCATCTCATCCTTATGGGCTTCCTTGACAATATAGTCCACGATTTTCCCCAAATCAATCTCGATGTACCCATCCGCATCCGGCTGTGCATCAAGGATGCCGCTCTCGGAATAGTACTCGTCAATCAAATCGAGAAAATAATAAAACTCGTCGTCAGAGAACTTCTCTTTCAACTCCTGCGGCAAATAATTCTTGATGTACTCGATGGTCTTTTCATCATCGACATCATTCTGCAAAAAATCGTCTTCCATTCCCATACTTACTATTGCTTAAAGGGTTAATGTTATTGACTATTTGACGATTTACGATTTACCCTTTCGGCATCATGGCGCAGCAAATAGTAAATAGTAAATCGTCAATAGTACCTTATAATATCGCTTCTATCTTGGCCACGTAAGCAGATTTCGGAGCAGAACCTACCTGCTTGTCCACCAGCTCTCCATTCTTGAAGAACAAGACTGTAGGGATGTTGCGTATGCCATATTCGGCAGCCACATCACCGTTCTCATCCACGTCACATTTGCCAATAATCACCTTTCCTTCATATTCAGTAGCCAATTCATCGATGATTGGTCCCACCATCTTACAAGGGCCGCACCAAGGTGCCCAGAAATCCATAACGACCGGCTTTCCCTCTGCCAGGATTTCTTGAAAATTGCTGTCTGTAATTTCTAAAGCCATTTCTTTTAATATTAAATGTCAACTATAATTATTAATTTACTGTCAATTGCGTTTTATCAACCTTCGCTTTCGAAGCAAAGATAGTGCAAACCGAATGCAAAACAAAATGAACTTGTTCATTTTTTATGCCGAGGTGCAACCTATCTTCGTTTTCCAACAAAGATAACTAATTAATCCTGAACTCAAGGTCCGGACGCTCTTTTAAATAAGTAATCAGTTCACGCCCCACGGAAAGCTTCACGGGACGGGAAATCAAATCGACCGTCATCTTGCTATCCTCATCTCTGACTTTGAAATAAAGCTCCGTACTGCCCGGACGTTCCTTGGTCAGTTCCGCCAGTTCAGTTATCAAAGCCTTGTTCAGCACACTCAGCGGAATGAGAATGGTTATCTTCTCAATCAGTTTCTCCTTGACGTCAGGCAACAGTTCCATGGAGGTTATCTTCAGCTCCAACTCATCCTGCCGCCATTGCTTGGGCTGGCAACGGGCTTTGATGAACAAGAAGGTACGTTCACCCAGATACCCCTGATAGGTCACCCAATCATTTCCGAAGAAAGGAAGCTCTGCCGAACCGGAATAGTCTTCAATCTTGGCTATGCCGTAAGGATTTCCATTTTTGCTGATACCGCGACGCACGGCGGTCACGATGCCACCCATTGTTATTTCGCGCCCCACAAGTGCCGTCTTATCTTCCAGCTCTGCCATGTGAGTGTTGCAAACATGCTCCAGAACTACGGAATACTCATCCAACGGATGTGCGGACAGATAGATACCTACCAAATCGCGCTCCCGGTTCAAACGGTCGAGGTCGCTCCAACGTTCCGCTACCGGTATTTCCGGAGTGGCGATATCCACCACATTCTCACCGCCGAACAAGGAGTTTGCAGCCGCAGCCTGGTCGGCCTGGTAACGGTTACCATACCGCACCAAGGTTTCGAGGAAGACCTCGTTCTTGGAATTTACGGCAAAATACTGCTCTCGCTTCAGCTCCGGGAAGCTGTCGAACCCGCCCGCCAAAGCAAGACATTCCAGATTCTTCTTGTTGCAGGCTGTCAGATTGACACGCTGCACAAAATCAAATATACCCTTGAAAGGACCATTCTTCTCGCGTTCCTCCATGATGCTCTGCACAGCACCCTCGCCTACCCCTTTCACCGCGCCAAGACCAAAACGGATATTGCCTTCCTTGTTCACGGTGAACTTCAGGTTACTTTCATTCACATCCGGCCCCAATGTATTGATGCCATTGCCTTGCATTCGTCCATCAGTTTGGTTATATCGGTAATATTCGCCAACTTCGGCTCATGACCGCCGCCATGTATTCGGCCGGATAATTGGCCTTGAGGAAAGCCGTCTGATAGGCCACCCACGAATAGCAAGTGGCATGTGACTTGTTGAAGGCATAGGATGCAAACTTTTCCCAGTCGGCCCAGATTTTCTCAAGCACTTTCGGGTCGTGGCCGTTCTTTTGTCCGCCCGAAATGAATTTCGGCTTCATGTGGTCCAGCTTGTCACGCAGTTTCTTACCCATCGCCTTACGCAAGGCATCGGACTCACCACGGGTGAAGTCCGCCAGCAAACGCGACAGAAGCATGACCTGCTCCTGGTAGACCGTAATGCCGTAGGTATCCTTCAGATACTTCTCCATGATGGGGATGTCATACTCGATGGGCTTGCGTCCCCACTTACGGTCGATGAAGTCGGGGATATAATCCATAGGTCCCGGACGGTAGAGGGCGTTCATGGCAATCAAGTCCTCGAAAGTGCTCGGTTGCAACTCACGCAGATATTTCTGCATACCGGCCGATTCAAACTGGAACGTACCGATGGTGCGGCCGTCGCAATAGAGTTTATAGGTAGCAGGGTCGGAAATGGATATCTTGTCGATGTCGAGTTCCAAGCCGCGGTGCAGACGTACATTGGCAACGGCTTCCTTAATGATGGACAAGGTTTTCAGTCCGAGGAAGTCCATCTTGATAAGTCCCGTATCTTCGATGACGGAACCTTCGTATTGGGTTACGAGCATCTTCTCGCCCGTCTCCTTATCATCCGCCGTGCTGACGGGTACCCAATCCGTGATGTCGTCACGGCAAATAATAGTACCGCAGGCATGCACACCCGTACCGCGTACATTGCCCTCCAGCATCTTGGCATATTTCATCGTATCGCGCACCAGCGGATCGGGCGAAGCCTCCGCAGCCTGCAATTCGGGCACGTAGGCAATGGCATTGGGCAGGTTGAGTTTCTTGTCGGGAATCTTATCCGGCACGAGCTTGCACAGACGGTCCGATTCGCTCAAAGGCAGTTTCTGTACGCGCGCCACGTCCTTGATAGCCATCTTGGTCGCCATCGTGCCGTATGTAATGATGTGCGCCACCTTCTCTTGCCCGTACTTCTCCGTCACCCAGCGGAGCACTTCTCCACGCCCGTCATCATCGAAGTCCACATCGATATCAGGCAAAGAGATACGGTCGGGATTCAAGAAACGCTCGAACAGAAGGTCGTATTGAATCGGGTCTATTTTCGTGATGCCCAAGCAATAGGCCACCGCCGAGCCGGCAGCCGAACCACGTCCCGGTCCTACCGAAACGCCCAGCTGTGTGCGGGCGGCATTGATAAAGTCCTGCACAATCAAGAAGTATCCCGGGAAACCCATCGTCTTCATGATGTACAGCTCAAAGACCAGACGTTCCTTCACCTCGTCGGACAAGGGATCACCGTACAACTTCTTGGCACCGTCGAATGCCAACTTTGCCAGATAGTCGGCTTCCAGCTTGATACGGTACAGTTTGTCGTAGCCCCCCAGACGCTTTATCTTGGCATTGGCGGCATCCTCATCCAGCACCACCTTGCCGTTTTCATCCTGGGTAAACTCATCAAACAAATCCTTTTCGGTATATTTCTGCCGATAGCCCTCTTCCGTTCCGAAATCTTCCGGAATAGCAAACGTAGGCATAATAGGAGCGTGGTCGATGGAATAATACTCCACCTTATCCAAAATCTCCAAGGTATTGGACAAGGCTTCGGGAACATCCTCAAACAAGGCGTTCATCTCAGCCTTTGTCTTCATCCATTCCTGCTTGGTATAAAGCATTCGGGTAGGGTCATCCAGATCTTTGCCCGTGCTCAGACAAATCAGGCGGTCGTGCGCTTCTGCATTCTCTTCATCCACAAAGTGGACGTCATTAGAGCAGATAACCTTAATGTCATATTTCCGGGCAAGCTCCAGCAACTTGGCATTCGCCTTCTGCTGAAGCGGATAGGCTTCGTGGTTGGCACGGGGGAACAGTGGCTTTATGGCGCTGAAGCTCCAGATAGTAATCATCGCCAAACAGATTCTTATACCAGCGTACAGCTTCTTCTG
>ENA-OQCS01000066-OQCS01000066.1-human-gut-metagenome-genome-assembly--contig:-NODE-66-length-45117-cov-2.174883_pt1 | contig 45117 bp, 62 predicted proteins | sample MGYA00242757_ERZ504575 | MGnify/ENA primary metagenome ERZ504575 (study PRJEB26092, sample SAMD00036297) | human gut metagenome | host: Homo sapiens | study: EMG produced TPA metagenomics assembly of... | reverse complement strand
GTTTTATTCAGTAAAAGCATTTATATCCTACACGCACTTCGTTTTACTCTCTTTTATAATTATCCCGCCAGATGAAGCACTCCGATCAGCAGAATACCACACAGTCCATAGTAAGCTACAACCGCAACAAGGTCATTGATGGTCGTAATAAGTGGTCCGGACGCTACCGCCGGGTCGATATTGATCTTCTTGAAGAACAGAGGAATCAGTGTACCCACCGCACCGGAAATTACCATTGCCACCATCAGAGACAGACCGATACAGCCGGATACCGCATACGCGAATGCCCAGGTCTTTCCTTTGAAAAGTGCAATATAAAGTCCTAATACGAGGAATGACAAAATTCCAAGAATCGCACCATTGAAAATGCGATCCGCATCTCTTTGAATACCAGTTCTACTTTCTGCTTTCCTGTCAGTGATTCATCCATCAGAACACGGATCGTTACCGCCAGTGACTGGGTACCGACGTTACCTGCCATGTCCAGGATCAGTGACTGGAAACACATAATGATCGTCAGCTGGCTTACTACCTGCTCAAATACACCTACAACAGAAGATACAACTGTTCCCAGTGCCAACAGAACAAGCAGCCAAGGGAGACGTTTTTTCATGCTCTCTTTGAGTGGCTCTTTCAAATCTTCTTCTGCAGTCAGACCAGCGAACATCGCATAATCTTCACCCATCTCATCATCGACCAAATCTACAATGCTCTGGGATGTGATAACACCGAGAAGTTTATTATCGTTATCCAGGATCGGAATAGAATTTTCCGAATAATCTTTCAATTTTTCGATACAGTCATCAATCAGCTCATGACCGTATACATATGGATATGATGTCACGATCAGATCCTCAAGACGTGTATCCTGTCTTGCCGTGATCAAATCCTTCAGATCCATCGCACCGTAGAAGGTGTGATCCGCTGTCACCATAAAAATTGTAGAAATATTGTCATTTTTTGCTGCCTGACTGACAAGTTCGGTCATCGCCTGTTTTACAGTAAGATTCTCTCTGATCTCAATGTAATTCGTGGTCATTCTTGAACCGATCTCTTCATCATCGAATGCAGCAATAACTGCCATATCCTTTCTGGCTTCATCATCCATCAGCTCTAGCAAAAGAGCTCTCTTTTCTTTTGGAATCATCCGCAGTACATCTACAACCGCATCTGTTCCATTCTGGAAGAATTGCTGCTGCTTTTCGCACATCCATCTCATCCAGATATTCAGCAGCCTGCTTTTCATCGATATACTCGAAGATATCCGCAAGCATGTCCAGATTCAGAATCCGGCACAATTTCCGCCGCTCTGCAACGGAGAGATCCGGGAATACATCTGCAAGGTCATTCTCATGGTAGTCTTCCAGTTTGTTTCTCATAATTCCCGGAGAGGCATTGCTTCTTACAATGCCCAGGATCTCAGCTCTATAGTCCTGGTAGTCCTGATAATCCTGTGTATTTTCCATAACTTTCGCCCTCCTTATCCTTTTTCCAGCACAAAAACATGCAGAATCAAAATCTAAAATTCTCCACATTTCTGTCTTTCATCCAATATTCAATTATGAATGTCAATACGGGAAAACAGGATAAGAAATGCTATACGAACAAACAGAATGAACTGCTGCCATTTTCCCATCCTGCGTATATACTTCGCCCATGACTATCACAACTGTCCATTCTGTTCACCTGCCTTTTGTTTGAATTTGATTAAGAAGTTTTCAACTTCCTACGCTATTATAATACCTTAGTCTACAAAATTCAAACCTTTCTGTTTATAAATTATTTTTTATCAACTTTTTCTTATTTTTAACATGTAAATAAAAATCAAACTGTTTTTTCGCTCCTCTTTACTCCTCTGCTTCCACTCATACATCTGTAAATCCGCTTCTTTTACACAGCTTTCACAATCATTCTTATCCGGATCAAATCTGCTGTAGCCGACAGATACATACGGAATCCTTCCCTCATAGCTCTGTCTGTTCATAAGTCCTGTTATTACATCTGTCTTCACGATAATACTGCTATAATAAATATAACCATCACCAGGCAAAATATAATCCGTCCGTACCTTACTGCTTATCATCCCAAACATAACACCAGAGTTTAAGAAAAAGAGTATCGTTCCCAATACAATACGATTACTATTCTGATATCTCCCTCCGAACTTCCATGCCTGAACAACAAAATATAAACTACAGCCGAAATAAAAAGCAATATATGCCCAATAAAATCTTTCATGATAATAATTGCTCTGCGCATCAATATAATAAATCTATCCGAAATATACGGATAAAATTTCAATCAGTGCATGTCCACCTACCAAAAACGCAAAAATTCTCTTTTCTTCTGTCTTTCAATCAGGTCATTTCTTTCAATCATAAGGCTCATAACCAATATCGCTAATATAACCAAATAAATCTGAACCGTATACTGTTCTATCTTTTTACAACTATCCTTCCGCTTTATTATCATTACATTATATGCGATTTTGAAGAAAACATGAATATTATTTATTATTTTCTATCAAAAAGGCAGAGATTTCATTCTGTTAAAATCTCTTGACCTTTTCATGTTTGCTCTTTATTTTCTTAAAAACAATTTCAACAATATCACATTTCGGATATATCACTGTTCCGCGTTCTGTGTTTTTCCATTCTGCTCCGCAAACCTCTTTTACATCATGAACATTTACCAAAAGATATGTAATTTCTTCATTTTCCCCTGAACTGCACAGAACAATTTTTTCATCCTTATATCTGGCAGTAATATCCAGAACCTCATTTCCTTTTTCATCTGGAACAATACATTCCGCAATCTTGTCTTCTTCTAGTGGATATACCAGAATCTGTAACTGTTCCGGGTAATGATATGTTGCCGTTTTTTCATTATTACCAATTGGAAGAAGCGTGTTCTCACGGACAAACAACGGCAGAGAATCAAATCCATACACTTCTGTATACCAGCGTCCACCTTCTTTTTCTTCTCCGCTGAGCAAATGTGTCCATCTTCCCTTCGGAAGGTAATACTCACCAATACCCTCTTCATTGAAAATCGGTGCAACCAAAATCTGCTCCCCAAGCATATACTGTTGATCCAGATATCGCACTGCAGGGTCTTTTTCAAATTCCATGATCATTGGTCTCATAACAGGTATTCCAAGTTTATTTGACCGTACAGCCGCTTCGTAGATATACGGCATCAGACGAAGTTTTAATTTTGTAAACTTCCGACACACCTCAACTGCCTCTTCATCGAACGTCCACGGAACCCGGTAACTCTTGGAACCATGCAGTCTGCTGTGAGTAGATAAAATTCCAAACTGCAGCCATCTTTTATATACCGTAGGATTGGCAGCTTCTTCAAATCCCCCAATATCGTGACTCCAATAAGAAAATCCCGAAAGAGTAAGAGAAAGGCCTCCTCTTAAAGATTCTGCCATTGACTCAAATGTACCTGTGCAGTCACCACCCCAGTGAACCGGGAATTGCTGTCCGCCTGCTGTCGCACTTCTCGCAAACACAACTGCATCTTTCTCGCCACGTTCTCTTTTTAAAAGCTCAAATACTGCCCGATTATACAAAAATGTATAATAATTATGCATTCCCCATGGATTGCTTTCATCATGATACTCTACGTCTATCGGAATTCGTTCTCCAAAATCTGTTTTAAAGCAGTCTACTCCCATATCAAGTAATATTTTTAATTTACTTTGATACCATTTTACAGCTTCCGGATTCGTAAAATCCACGATTGCCATTCCCGGCTGCCAGTTGTCTACCTGCTTGATTCCGAACCCATCTTTCTTAAAAGAAAATATCCTTTTTCTTTTCCCTCTGCAAATAGTGTAGAATTCTGAGCAATATACGGATTGATCCATACACAGATTTTCAGTCCTCTTTCTTTATAACGTTTCAGCATTTCTGCCGGTTCCGGAAAAATTTTATTGTTCCATTCAAAATCGCACCAGTGTAATGCTTTCATCCAGAAACAGTCAAAATGAAACACTTCCAGCGGAAGATCTCTTTTTTCCATTCCTTCAATAAACTCTGTTGCTGTCTTTTCATCATAGTCTGTTGTAAATGAAGTACTCAACCACAAACCGAAAGACCACGCTGGAAGAAGTGCCGGTTTTCCTGTCATATCCGTATAATTCCGAATAATTTCTTTCATATCATCCCCGCCGATTACATAATAACGGAGTTCTTCTCCTTTTACCGAAAACCCTACATATTCTACTTCTCACTGGCAACTTCAAATGAAACATTGGAAGTATGATCAACAAAAACGCCATAACCTCTGTTGGTGATAATAAATGGAATATTTTTATAAGCTGATCTGCGAAGCTGTTCCTCCATCTTCATTCCAGCAGTCAATCTGCTGTCCGTTCTTAACAAATGCTGTAAAACGTTCTCCCAATCCATATACGTTCGTTCCTGCTGTTAGAAGCAACTCATTTAACATATACGGTTCCCCGGTTTCTGCCATATACTCTTCTTCTGGATATTTTGTTGCATACCTCTGTTGTAGCGCATATAACCGACATTTTTAAAAGCTGCACCGGTAAGAAGTTTCCCGTTTCTCTCAAATCGGATATAAAATTCTTTCAGTCCTACCCGAACCGTCATTTTTCCATTTTTTAATACAGCTTCCTCCTCAGAAATTATAACTTCCGCTTCCTGATGTTCCAGAAAAAGTTCAAATCGTGGCTCTCTGTTTTCATACCCTAGAAAATGTGTGTATGTCACCTGAATCCGATCTTTTCCGGCTGCAGTAAATTCCATTACCATTGTACCGACATCCAGTTCATCCGCTCTTCCCAGGATTGGTTTAAACGTTGCAATCACACGCATACCAGCCGCTATTTTTTCTGCATAACCGGCCTGCACAGCATACAAAGCATTGGCTCTTTCATTTTTTTCCCAATATCCTTCTGTAAATTTCATACTCACAGCCTTTCTTAACAAACAACTGCTTTTGCGTAAAATCCCCGTGTTTTTCCATCAATATAATCATCTTCTGAAATGCTGACTATATCAGAAAGTCGAATATCTTCGCAAGAAGCTCCTACCAGAAGTTCAATTTCACCCTTTTCTACTTTCCACTTCATTTCTTCGTCAAGGAAGGCGAATTGTGACACCTTTATTTCAAATACAACTTTCTTCTTTTCCCCTTTTTTCAGGAATATTCTTACAAAGCCTGCCAGTTCCTTTGTTGGTCTTACCATTGATGCAACCTTGTCTGAAAAAATATAATTGTGCGACTTCCGCGCCATCATATTCTCCTGTGTTTTTCACTGTAAAAGTAACTTTCACTGTATCATCCGGATTTATGTTTTTCTTATCCGTCTGCAAATCTGAATAGGTAAATTCTGTATAACTTAGACCGTGTCCAAAATAATACAGCGGTTCTGCCGTATCATTGATATAACCATTTTTATTGCGAATCATCCCTGTATGTCCGGCTGATACATATCCGCTTCCTCTTGGAAGACCATAGTATACTGGAAGCTGTCCTACATTTCTTGCTACTGTAACCGGAAGGTGTCCTGATGGTGACTGTTCACCAAACAATACCTTGCACAGTGCCTGACTGCCATATTCTCCCGGCTGCCATACTTCCATAATCGCATCAAAATGTGATGCCACAAATTCATTTGAAAGCGGTCTGCCATCATAATGAAGAACCACTGTCTTTTTATGCAGATTATAAACCCTTCTTGCAAATTCTTCCTGTCGTCCCGGCAGATCAATATCCGTAGAATCTATACCTTCTCCAACCGTTGAAGTTACGCCCCATCCATTTTTTCCACCAATAGTCAAAAGAATCACATCTGCCCTGCTGCCACCTGTAGTGCTTCTTCCATGCCACCTGTATTGTCTCCAGAGCAGTTAATTCCCTGTGCATAAACCACTTCCGCTTCTGGAAGATATTCCTTCAATGCTACACATAATGTTCTCGAGTTTGGAAATTCCTTTTGAATCTTACGATTTACCCGTGGTGATACTTCTCGAATCTCACCTTTATATTTCTGTTCAACATCATAAATAATCAGTCCTGGCTCTTCAAATTCCTGCCCATCTTCTTCTCTCGACATGGTCATATCAAGTACAGCCGGATAAGAAAATGTACCAAAAAGACTTCGAATATTATCCGCATGAGGCCCTATTACCGCGATTTTCTTAATTTTCTTAGAAAGTGGAAGTGTTTTATTTTCATTTTTAAGCAGTGTAAAACTTTCTGCTGCAATTTTTTCATTCAGTTCATCTGCTGATTTTAAGATGAAGATATTTTTTCAGCTTTTCAAGATCCGGATAAGGATTCTCAAATAAACCAAGTTCAAATTTCTGTGTCAAAACACGCCGTACTGCCTGATCTATTATATCCATAGAGAGTCTACCGCTTTCAATCGACTCTTTCATTTTATAGCTGAATCCTTTTGATCTTGGATACTCTACATCTAATCCAGCCTGGATTGCACGAATTCCGGCCTCTTCAAAATTCTCAGCGACAGCAAACGGATCCACCAGGCGGTCAAGTGACAAATAATCAGAAACCACAAAACCCTGAAATCCCATTTCTCCACGCAGAATATCTGTCAACATCTTCTTTGATCCTACAACCGGTTCTCCATTCACTGAGCAATAGGAATTCATTACACTTTTCAGTCCTGCTTCCGTGATCGCGCATTGAAACGGCTTACAGTGTATCTCCCGCATATCTCTTTCTGAAACAATATTACGCCCCATATTAAGACCGCCCTCTGTGATACCGTGACCTGCAAAATGTTTTGCAGTCGCCAAAACCCCTTCTTTCAGCTCATCTCCCTGAATTCCTTTTACAAAGCAGATGCCATGGCTGATGTAAGTGCTGCATCTTCCCCGTATGTCTCAGTAATACGTCCCCATCTCGGATCTCTTGTAATATCTACTACCGGTGAAAGTGCCTGTCTGAACCCAACATAATACATTTGTTTGCGAATAATATCTGTCATTTCGCCAACCACTTCCGTATCAAAACGTTGACGCCTGCGCTATTGCACTCGGAAATACATCCGCCTCCGTAAACTGTGCCCCAGCACTCGCCTCACAGTGAATCAGTGCCGGTATTCCAAGACGTGTATGATTTACCAGATATTTCTGCAACTTATCCGCATATTCCACAATTGGCTCTACCGTATCTGCTACTGTAAATGCACCTACATTTCCAATGCCATTCGGTATATAATTTTCAAACTCCGGAATATCATCAGCAATAGTTACCAGACATGTAATCTGGTCAATTTTCTCTTCAAAAGTCATTCTGTCCAGCAGATCCTCCACTCTCTCTTCTACGGGAAGATCTTTATTCCTATATTTTTCCATAGTAGTCCCCTTTACAGCACTCCCCTTGCCTTTTGTGCCATCACATCTAACAAGGGGAGAATTTCATTCTTTATTATTTACTTAAATAATCTGCTACATTATCTTTTGTTACAATTTTAAATGGAATATTGACATCTTCGATATCTGCCGGATCTGTTCCTTTTTTCAGTTTTTCAAAAATATCTGCTCCTGCTTCTGCCTGTGCCTTTGCATCCTGAAGTGCAGTCATTGTCATTTCTCCATCCTGAATTGACTGCAGAGCATCATCACTTCCGTCAATTCCAAGTACCTGAATACTGTCAAGTTTTCCTGCTGATTTAAGCGCCTCTACAACACCAAGTGCTCCATCATCGTTTTGGCATACAATTGCATCAATCTTGTCATAAGAAAGAAGACTGTCTTCTGCAGTACTCATACCAAGGTCTTTTGAATTTTCTACGTTATATTCATCAAGGATTTTGATATTTGGATTTTTCTTAAGTGCTTCTTCCAGTCCTTTTTTACGATCGACATACTGCTGATCATTTGGTGCACCGGTAAAATACAAGATTGAAGCTCCATCCGGGAATGCATCACACAGATACTCACCCTGTGCTTTTCCTGCATCTTCATTTGGCGAACCCACATAAATATATCCGTCATAGTCGTCTCCACCAGATACAGAAGTAAGGAATGATACATACGGAAGTCCTGCATCTTTTGCTGCCTCAAGTGCCGGAATTGACCGTCAAGGTCATTACTGATTGCAGATACAACATTTGCATTTCTGCACAATAAAATCATCGATCTGTCCGTTCTGAACATTTGTATCACCGCCTGCATCTGTTACTGTGATTGAAATTCCTTTTGCTTCTGTGGCATCTTTCAGATAAGATCTGAACTTTGCACAATAGTTATATGTATCACTGTTATTTGCAAATCCTACCAGATAATCGCTTTTCCCTTTTGAAGAACTACTGCTGTCCTTTGTATCATCTGCTGTTCCACAGCCGACCACCATTGTTGCACACATTGCTGTTACCATTAAAATTGAAAGTAATCTCTTTTTCATTTTCCTTCTCCTTTTACTTATTTACTCTTTTTGTTTTCTTTTGTCTTAATATCGATAATAACTGCGATTGCAATTAAAAGACCTTTTACAATTAACTGATACTGTGTTGATACATGAAGCAGGTTCAGAATGTTGTTGATAAGACCTACAATAATTGAACCGATCAGCGCTCCTGTAACCGTTCCGATTCCACCAAGGAAACTGGTTCCACCAACAATAACTGCAGTGATCGCATCAAATTCATATCCCTCACCAACAGACGCATACCTGCCATCAGTCTTGCCATCAGTACTACACCCGCAAGTCCTGTAAGTGCACCACTAAGTGTAAAGATCAGACGTTTCGTTCTGTTTGTATTGATTCCGGATGCAATTGTTGCCTGCTCATTTCCACCGATCGCATAAATATAAGTTCCAAACTTTGTTGATTTCATCAGAACAGCGATCACAATTACAGAAAGGAGCATAATGAGAACCGGAACCGGAATCCCCAAAATAGAGCCATGTCCTAAAAATCTCGCTTTGTTCACACCCCCAATTGTCTGACCGTTGGTGTATATCTGAACAATACCCTTTAATACATAAGTCATTGCCAGTGTTGCAATAAATGGCTGAAGCTTATAATAGGTGATCAGAAAACCATTAATCCATCCACATACGCATCCAATTACAATTCCTACTAGAAGAGCCAGTGATAAATGTCCTGTTGATGCAAGAACTCCGGCCGATACACAGGCTGATGTCGTACACAGGAAACCTGCTGACAAATCAATCATTCCTGATACGATCAGCATTGTTTCACCACATGCTATAATTGTTACAACTGAAATCTGTTTTAAAATATTGAGCAGGTTCTGAGGTTTCAGAAAGTTGTGATTGATCACTGCCGATGCAACAAACAGAATGATCATAATAATTACGATTCCGTACTTTCTGTAAAGCTCACCTGAAGATAATGCTTTTTTCTTATTCATCGCCTTTTGCCTCCACTATCATCTTCATAATCTTATTTTGTGAAATTTCATTCCGATCCAGAATTCCAAGCATTTTTCCTCCGCCGACAACACCAACTCTGTGACTCATTGACAGTACTTCCGGCATATCAGATGAAATCAGGATGATTGCCAGTCCCTGTTCTGCAAATTCTGTTATCAGAGAATATATTTCCTGCTTTGCACCTACATCAATTCCTCTGGTAGGTTCATCCAGGATCAGAAGTTTGATATTTCTTACCAGCCATTTTGCAAGTACTACTTTCTGCTGGTTTCCACCACTTAAATTTCCAACCAATGTATTTGCATCTGGTGCTTTTACAGATAATCTTTTACAGATTTTTGCAACTTCCTGCTGTACTTTTTTCTTATCCCAAATGCCACCTTTTGCAAATAAATCTCCATTTGGAAGAATGATATTATCACTGATTGATCTGACACCGACAAATCCATAAGTTCTTCTGTCCTCTGTTACCATTGCAATTCCATTTTGGATTGCATCTTTTACAGATCGAATTTTTATCGGCTTTCCATCCAGGATGATTTCCCCTTCATTTGCCCTTGCAAGCCCAAAAGAGTTTCAACAATCTCGCTTCGTCCTGCACCTACCATTCCTGCCAAACCAAAGATTTCTCCTTTATGAACCTGAAAAGATACTTTCTGAAACACATCCTTTCTTCCTAAATTCTTTACTTCAAGGCGAATGTCTTTTCCGATTTGCGGTATCGGAGGGTAAATATCCTTGATATCACGTCCCACCATCATTGCAATCAGTTTATCTGTATCTACATCTTTGATATCTCCAGATGCAATCCATTTTCCATCTCTTAATACAGTATAGCTGTCACACAGTTCAAAGACCTCTTCCAGTCGGTGTGATATGAAAATAAACGCAATTCCTTTTTGCTTTAATTCATTTACCTTACTAAAAAGAATCTCTGACTCTTTTGAGGTAAGTGCAGATGTAGGTTCATCCATGATGATCACTCTGCTGTCCCGCGATAAAGATTTCAGGATTTCTATCATCTGACGCTGTGCCACATTTAGATTTCCCATCTTTTCCCTCGGATTATAATCAAGTCCCATTTCATCAAGTAATCTCTGGGTTTCCTTTAGTCGTTCTGCTTTATTCACAAAGACTTTTCCTTTTTTCGGCTCACGTCCCAGAAACAGATTTTCTGCAATGCTTAATTCTGAAACATAGTTCAATTCCTGCGCTACAATAGAAATTCCATATTTAAATGCATCCTTTTCACATTTCATATGAATCTCTTCACCTTTGCAGACTACGGATCCACCGTAGTTTGAATAAGTACCGGACAGTATCTTCATTAAGGTCGATTTTCCAGCTCCATTTTCTCCTACAAGTGCATGAACTTCAGAAGCCCGTATCTTCATATTTACATTATCCAGAGCAACTACACCAGGAAACTCTTTCCGAATATTCTTGAGTTCGATAATTGTTTCCTTCTCCACTTTTCCTCCTCCTTTGTGTTAAATCGTTTAACTTATTTTTATTCTTGCCTATCGTTTTCGACATGGTTATCACACCATTTCCACAAACAAATATCAATATTCCATTGCTATTTTATGCATTTTCGTTGTTAATGCACAAATTAAAACGCTTCAACAAAATGTTGAAGCGTTTTAATTTAGATAGTTTTATATGGCTTAGATTTTTAAATAACTGTAACCGGTGGAATCGACTTTGTACTTCCTCTTACCAACAGCCTTGGTGTATACAAAATTTCTTCTCTTTCTTTCAGTTTTTCTTTATTATCAATCAGCTCAACTACTTTTTCGCCCAGTTTTTTCCCATTTCAATAACAGGAACCCCTATTGTTGTCAACGGAACCTGCATCACATCCGCAAACGGAACATTATCAAATCCAATAATTGAAATATCTTCCGGAATTGAAACACCATACAGTCTTGCAGCTCGATAAATTCCAAATGCCATTTCATCATTCATCGAAAAAATCGCTGTTACTTTCTGTCCCAGTATATACGAAAACGCCTCATAACCGCTTTCCATCGTGTAATCTCCAAAGTACACTAAGTCCGGATCATATGAAATTCCACTTTCCTCCAGTGCCTTTTTATATCCATTCAGGCGCTGCAGCGTAACATGAAACTTTGTTTTCCAGCCACGCATCCAATTCTTCTGTGTCCGCATTCTATCAGATGTCTGGTTGCCATATAACCGCCCTTTTCATAATCGAATAAAATATCTACCCCTGGACAGTCAAACCCATATTTTTCCATTGTAATGACCGGAATACTAAGATTTCTCATCGCATTTTTCAAAAAATCAGGTTTTTCCATATCATTTATTTCCATTGATTTTGACCAGATTAGTGCTCCAATATTATCCGCAGCAATATCACGGATAATATCTGTATCGATAGTCTGACCGTCTTCTATAATGTGACATACCAGAGAATATCCGTTTTTTTCAAGCACTCCGTTAATCGCCATGAAAAGCGAAGAAATATGCGTATTTCTCAAATCATTGAAAACAATGCCTATCAGACGGCTTTTCTTATTTGCAAGACTGACCGCTGCATTATTCGGACGATAATTATGTTTTTTGGCGATCTCCCGCACTTTCTTTTTTGTATTTTCCGAAACCCGTGACGGCTTATCTGACAATGCCATAGATACCGTTGCCACCGATACACCGCACTCTTTTGCAATATCTTTAATTGTGATTCCCATATTTTCTATTCCGTTCCAGTTATTTTTCTGCCCTCTTCATTTCCCACTCGTATTTTATTTATGCATCCGATCTCGCATAAGAATTCTTCATCTGATTGCTCAGTTCGTACAAAACCTTAGACAGTGTATCCGAAGTTTCCTTCTTCACCATCTTCGCAATCTCCCGGTTCGCTTCCCGTTTAATCTGCATACGCTTTGCTATATCACTTTCTTTCGTAAGATCGTCATCATACCGGTTTATGATCTGATGTGCCTTTGCCATCACATGTTCCTGGTAACGCTCAATATGGAAAATAGACTTTTTATAAGAAGCATCTGCCATCGCAGCGATCATTCTGCTTGACCAGTAGAAGTTCTCTGTTGAAACTTCCCCTGTCGTATTTGCAAAATATTCCGGTGTTTCATCAATATCTGCATAGAATGGAGCCATTACATTAAATGCATTTGATGCAAATGCCACCCATTCAATTGCGCGGGAATCTTCCGGCTGATCCGGTCTCATCTGGATCAAAGACATAAAATCATTTCGATTGATACCAATGGAACGATAAGCACCATTCATTGATTTGTCCCCGTAAGCTCCATACGGATCATAAGGTGTTCCCTGATAATGTGAAGACAGAACATATTTTACATCTTCTACTGTAACCTTCTTTTCCGGAACCATACACCACGGAATATCATCGGATACTGGTGTATAATCTGCATCCGGTCCGTCCCAGCTGTATGAATTTGGATTCAGGTAACGTTCCATAAACCAGGCTCTCGGTGTATTGTATACATGATCCGAGTCATCATGACTTCCAAAAGCATCTCTTGGATTTAAGGTTCCATCCATGGACGGGTTCAGATGATATTTCTCAATGAATTCCTTCATATCCGGAGAACACATATAATTTTTCTGCTCACCAAGTGCATCTTCCAGATCAAATTCATCCATTCCAAGCTGGTTCGGCATCACCACATAAACCTCATCCGGCACTTTTCTGGCAATCCAGTGATGTCCGCCGATTGTTTCCAGCCACCAGATCTCATTTACATCCTCGAATGCAATTCCATTCATCTCATAAGTACCGTATTTCTCGAGAATACTTCCAAGTCTTCTGCACGCCTTCTCTTGCGCTGTGGATATAAGGAAGCACGATATATACAATGTCCTCTTCCCCGATTCCACCTGCAATTTCTTCCTGGTCGTCTGACTTCGGCTGATATGTAACCAGCGGATCCGCTCCAAGCACACGTGGATTGGATGTGATCGTTTCGGTTGCCGTCATTCCTACCTGCGCTTCATTTACCCCGCTTGCCGCCCAGATTCCTTCCCCCTTGACTGCGTTCGGCATGGCGGTATAACGCATCGGATTCTCCGGTAATTCTATTTTCACATGCGAAATCACTGATTCATATACCTTCGGCTGATCTTCCGGATGGATCACCACAAATTTTTTCGGCATATAAGCGCCTGACGGTGAATCATCATTCCTTGCGATCATCGTAGAACCGTCATACGATGCCTTTTTTCCAACCAGTATTGTTGTACAAGCCATTTCATTTTCCTCCTGTTATCTCCTGACAAAATCTTTTTCGTCTAATTGAAATTATAGAATCATTCCTTCTTTTTTTCAACTACCAGACAATTTGTTTGTATTTCAAATTTTTCGTGGACGAATTCGTAAAAACAAGGTAAAGTAATTTTATAAACTTACACTTTACTTGAGAGGAACTTCCTTATGAATAATGACAAGGATAATGCAACTTTATATGCTGAGCTGAAAGCCGAACGTTTTATGACAGATCAGATTTCCCTGCTTCATGAAGCAGAGGATCTGGCTGACGGTATCAATTTTATGCTCAAATCGCTCGGAGAATTTACAGACGCCGACCGTGCTTATGTATTTGAAACCAGTGAAAATCATACTTCTACCAATACTTATGAGTGGTGCGCCGCAGGAGTCACCCCGCAGATCCGGAATCTGATGATATTCCTTTTGAAGCATGCCAAAATGATCGAGGTTTTTCTTCATGGTGAAAATATTCTGATCGAAGATCTGGAGGCTTACCGTGATCTATGCCTCTGGAATATGAACTGTTAAAAGTTCAGAACGTTTCTACCCTGATCGCCTTTCCTATTTCTGTACACGAAAAGCTGATTGGTTTCGTTGGCGTAGATAATCCGGATATGGAGAAATCCAGCCTGCTCCACCGCCTGCTGTCCCTTCTTGGAAAATATGTCGGAACCATGATCAAAGATCATAAGAATGAGCAGATGCGCCTGGAGGTTGTTGCCTCCAAATCCCGTCTGGATTATCAGCTGGAGATGGACGAAATTCTTCGTGGCGCACAGATCGGTATCTGGACGCTTGAGATGGATGGCGTTAAAGCTCCCCGGCTGCACCCAAATCCTACAATGTGTACTCTTCTTGGTGTGTCACAAGAGATGTCTCCTGAAGAAGTTTATCAGTTCTGGTATCACCGGATTCCTCCCCAAATACGTAACCCCGGTGCTTGATTATATACAGAAGGTCATTCACGAAAGTTATTCAGAAATCACATACCCATGGAATCATCCGTTACTTGGACAGATCTGGATACGATGTGGCGGTATCCTCTATCCGGATTATCAGGGAAATGGAATATGCATCCGTGGATACCATCAGGATGTCACCCGTAATATCGAAAATGAACGTAAATATCAGAACCTGACCGCTGCAACCAGCCAGATTTATCATGCAATTTACCATATCGATCTGATTCAAGACCGGATTGAAAAGCTTGCCGGTGCCAACCAGAACTATACACCGACCGGAGTTGTCACTTCCGCCACTGCGCAGTTAAATGATATCCTTGAGAAAATGGTTGCACCGTCACATCACGAGATCATGCAGTATTTCTTTGATCTGACAACGGTAAATGACCGGCTACACGGAAAGCTTTTTATAAGCCGGGAGTATCCATCTCCCCAGGGGATCTGGCGCCGTGCCACCTTTATCGTCCAGAACCGCGACACTGATGACGATGTTACAGAAATTCTTTATGTAACCCAGATCATCGATGATTACAAGCAGAAAGAACTGGCTTACCAGCAGGAGCTGGTTAAGGCGGTCGAATCCGCAAATCAGGCAAATACAGCCAAGACCGACTTCCTCAACCGGATGTCACATGATATCCGCACCCCTCTTAACGGAATTCTTGGAATGCTTGATATTGCACAGAAAAATGAAACAAATCCCAAAGCACTGCTGGAGTGTCATGAGAAAATGCGTACTGCTGCTTTTCACTTAAAAGCTCTTGTCAACGATGTCCTGGATATGCAGCGGATGGAAACAGACCGATTCTTCCTTGAACAGATACCATTCGACATCCGCGAGATCCTTGACAATTGCTGGAGTATGCTGGAGGCACAGGCTTCCCGGCTTGATATCACTCTGAAAAAAATAAAACCGGGCAGTTTAAAATATCCTTATCTGATCGGAAGTCCATTACATATCCGTCAGATTTTCATGAATCTTTTAAGCAATGCAATTAAATACAATAAGCCCGGTGGTTCGATCTCTGTACACGCAAAGATCATCAGGCAGGTACATCAGAATGTTATTTACAAATTTATAATTTCTGATACCGGTATCGGTATCAGTCCGGAATTTCAGAAGCATATTTTTGAACCTTTTGCACAGGAAGATACCGGTGCCCGGACGATTTACAAAGGGACCGGGCTCGGTATGGCGATCGTTCACAGACTGGTACAGGAAATGGGCGGTACGATCCAGTTGAAAAGTGAAAAAAATGTCGGCTCAACTTTTACTCTGATCCTGCCATTTACCATTGACGAGCATCAACCTTCCGCCTCTGCGGAAATTGCCACTGATACTCCCGCAGATCTTACGGATCTTCATATTCTTGTTGTAGAGGATAATGAACTGAACCTTGAGATTGCTGTTTTCTCTCTGGAAGCCGCAGGACTTAATGTATCCACAGCCATCAACGGACTGGAAGCCGTCCGGCTTTTTGAAAAATCAAAGCCATATGAATACGACATCATTCTTATGGATATTATGATGCCGGTTATGAATGGTCTGGATGCCGCAAAGGCGATCCGCGGACTTTCCCGCCCTGATGCCACAACGGTTCCAATCATTGCCCTCAGCGCCAATGCTTTTGCGGAAGATATCCAGAAGTCAAAGAATGCCGGAATCAATGAGCATCTCGCAAAGCCACTGGAAATGGATAAGGTGTTGAAAGTGATTGCATCATATTGCAAGTAGCAGAAAGAAACAGATACTCGCTATGTAATTGCATATTTTTTCAGAGTTTCTGTTTTATAAAAATCGATTATCAGGCGATCTGTCATTTCCCCGATAATCCGATTTTATTTTACTTACATCTCAAATGCTTTCTTTATACTGTCATAATGCAGAAACTTTCCTTCTGCCGCAAATGCCTTAATTTCATCTAATGTTGCAAACATATAACCATCTGTCTCCGCCTCCTGAAGATGGAGATCTTTTTCATCAATATCCATCACAAAACGATACACATCTACGAAATAATTATCTCCTTCCCCCGGATTCTCTCTCTTGTAAGTGAAAAGATAACCTCCGTCTGCCCGGCTTACATCCAGTCCTGTTTCTTCTCTGACTTCTCTTAATACAGCATCGTAAGACGCTTCTCCCGCCTGCGCAGCACCGCCGGATACCTCCCACCAGCCCGGTGCCCAGGCTTTCGTCATTACCCTTTTAGTGATCAGAAATTCCCCGTCCGGTCTTGCTACAACGCCAAGAACAGTAAGGTGATACTCCCCGTTCTTCAGACACCAGTCATTGCGCTTCATCGTTCTTCCTGTTGGTTTCTTATCTGCATCATAAATATCCCATAATTCCATTGTCTGCATCTCCTGTTCTTCTTGTCTGTAGTTTCTTATGTCATTATAATATGTCTTTCAGAACTTCACAATCCTTTATCGTCAGTTTCTCTCTGCCTTCCAGTTTTCCCTTACACTCCTTCTCTCTGTAAATCCTACAATATCTTTCAGCAGTATAATCAGTTCAAATCCGCTCCGGTACGGATAATCTCTTCCCCAGATATGCACTATCCCCTGAAAAGATGCGAACTCCCGTCCCATTACTTTTAACCAGAAAACAGCTGCATGCTCCGATTTTTTTACCAGCTCCAGTTCCTTTCCCGCTTCCAGATACCGTCTTCTTTTCTGATTTCTTCTGACCTGTGCTTTCCTCAGTAATACGCCATTCTGCTCGCAAGTTTCATCCAGATACAGCAAAAGCCCGTCAAATCCTGTGAAATTGATCTGTGCATCCTCTCTTTTGGCATCCTTCCAGTACAGAATATTTCCAGACGGAATCCTCCCTTTTTCCCAGTACATCCGGATAAAGAAAAGCTCCCCGATATGTCTGTTATCATCCAGCGACCGGTCTTCTGTTTTTTCAGCAAATACTGTCTGCATTTTTATCCCCCTCATTTATATTTATCCTCTTCTTTTTTTCTTCCTTTTCCAGCACAAGATCACGCCTGCCACAAACAGATTCAGTCCGATCACAGCGTACCATCTCCGATACGTCTTCTCTCCTGTCCGGATTGGCTCCGCTCTCTCCGTCACCTCACAGCGTACGCCCCGCACCAGAAGCCGTTTGGTATTGATACCGTAAGGCGTACATGTCAGTAATGTGCAGTAATCCTTCTCCTTATCCAGGGCAAGCAGTCCCGTTTCCTCCGGTTCTACAATATCGATCCGATCGATTTGATAGAAAATCGTCTGCCGGAGCACTGTAATTGTAAAATAGTCTCCCACCTTCAGCTTGTCCAGATCCGAGAAAAGTTTCGCCCCCGCAGTCCTCTGTGGGAAGAAAGCACCGCATGTGTTCCCTTTCCGCCTATCGGGAAACTGCTTCCTTCCACATGTCCTGCGCCATTGCAGATTGCAAAATCACCCGTTCCATGGTAAATCGGAAGTTTCAACCGGATTTCCGGAATTTCCAGATATCCCATCACACTGTCAGATGTCATATTCAAAAGTGCTCCATAACTATCAGCATTTTTGTCATTCGGCACTGGGTTATTCTGTTCCAGAAGCATCACATTATACGCTCTTGTCTGTGCGATCATTTCCTCTTCCTTCCTGACATCCAGCTTCTCCACTGACCTTTCATATCCATCCACTACCCTGCTTTGCCGACCGGCATTCCAGAGCTTTCCGACTTTTGGATAGAGCATAACCGCAATTCCCACAAAAAGGATTCCTGTCCATATAAAAAAGAAAATTCTTCCCCTTCGTTTCGGCTCATTCACTATCATACAATTCGTTTTCGTCTTTTTGCATTCAACAGGACAACTCCTGCAACAATTGCAATCAGTACTCCACTGACCGTAAAGATCATTTCACCTGTTCCACCTGTCCCCGGAAGAAGTTTTCCTGATTTATTTACAACAACTTTTGCCTTTGCTGCAATCTGCATTTGTATAAGTTACCTTTGTCTCAGTCTCACTTTCTGTAACATTTCCGTTTCATCAAGATATGTACTGGCGTCCGTCCTTGTCGCCTGATCTTTTCGGCACTTACCAGAAATGACTCCGTCAGCTTGTTATATCCTTCTGGTGCTTTTGTTTCTGTAACTCTGTAATCACCCATCTTCAGACCTTTGATCACCACAGCTCCATCACTTCCGGCTTTCACCTTTCCGTTTCCGGTCTGTCCGCCTTTTACAGTATACACACCGCTTTCTTCTTCTGCCTGAACCGGGAACGGCACTTCAAATTCCACTCCAGTAAGTGCCTCTCCTTTTTCATTGACCTTCTGGATCACAACCGCATAGGTATCTGTTGTTGTAGAATCCTCTATCGAGCTTTTTCCCGGTTCCTCTGTCGTATAATTCCATGAAAATCTGGCACTGTTCTTATTTCCTTCACCGTCGATCACTGCTTTATCGTTTAACGCAGCCGTATAATCAATGGTAATTCTTGCCCCGGTATCATAAAGATTTTTCCAGCCATTTTCTCCTTCATCCGCTGCCCAAGGGATCGTAACCGGGAAAGTTGTATTTTCAAACTGTTCCAGCGGTTCTTCTTCAATCATCACAGATGTGATCTTTGCTGCATCAAATCCGGTCGGAAGAGTATCTTCAATAATGAATTCCTTGATCTGCTTGTCTGCAACATAATTCGAGGTGTTGATCTGTAAACGGAAATGAACCGTTTCACCGATACTGACATTATTTTCCTTTACCTGTTTACCATCGTCAAGTACAATACTTTTCCCTCCGGCATTCCCGTCATTCCCCGGAGTCCACTGCGGCTCCTTACTGTTTTTGTCCACGATCTGCGCGTCTTTTGCAACACTCGTCACCATGATCATACCGCCATCTTTTAAAGTGCTGGTGACATAATAGTAGCCGTATGGAAGACCGGTGATTTTTAATATAGAGCCATCGGATGTTTCACTGCATATCTTTGTTCCATTCTCCTTAATCCATTCAATTGCACCTTCTGAAAGCTGTTCGTTAGAATCTGTTTTATATGCTTCTTTTTTCGCCGATATGTTTCCTACCGAATCTTTCTCAAAATACGGATTATCTACAAAATTTTTTGTACTATACGCTACCGAAGTCCCTTTCGCATTCACTTTTGCATCAAATACTTTATAGATAGAATATACAATCCCTTTTGATGCATTCTCAATCGTAATACTGCCATTACCTCCTGCCCCCGATACACTTTCCTGTGCAAATGCCGTCACCGACATCCCCACGATCGTTACTGCCATTACCAAAACGGATAACAGCCGTCTCAATTGTCTCATTCTTTTTCCTCTCTTTCTTTTTATTTTCGGATCCTTTCCTCATTTTACACATCCCTACAACCGATTTCCGTTTCTTTTCCGTCCAGAAACCGTTTCTTTTTCATCCTTTTTTCGTTTCTTTTACAAAATCTTTTGAACCATTCATTTTTTATTCCTTTTACAGCAGACATTCACAATCAAAAAACTGTACAAAGAATGTGTAGTCCAATAAAATCTCTTCAAAAAATCGGAGGCTGTCTGATAACAGTCTCCCGATTTTTGCTATATTCCCCATTATTCTTTTTGATTCAACAACGTTCCCAAAGTGTTTTCCGCCCAGCTGTAATTCGTCATATACACTCCTTTGAACAGCTTTTTATGTTTTTCCTCATCCTCCAGGTAGTCATACAGATCACACTCCACATGCTCTGTACGGATACGGCTCTCCTGATTTACCCGGTGCAGGACTCTTTCGATTCCGTATGCATCTAACGTTCCCCGAAGTTCTTTTACCACTTGCCGGAATTTATCTTTTATTCTTTTTCTGTACATTCATCCTCCCATAAATAACTGATCGCATCCCCCGTCGTCACAAATCCTCCTCTTCTGTCAACCAGAAGTGCCAACAGTTCTTTGGCTTTCTTACATGAAAAAGGAATCGTTTCCCCATCCACAAAAATATCAAAATAACCGAATGTGCGGATTACAATCCTTTTCCCTTCCATCTTTGTCAACTCACTATACATTCTCTTTTCCCCCTTCATTTAATGAGAATCTTTATCATCATACACTATCCAAATGAGCAGACTCAACATTCCATGCCAAAACATTACTTTCGTAACTTTTTCACACTATTCGACATTCCACTTTAACACTCTCTTCTTCTGAAATCTTTCATCTCTTTTCCATCTAACGCTGCATATTCCAGAACATCATCTGTGTTATATACAAGCTTTAATGAGAAAAACGGCTGCTCATTTTCAAGGAGTTCAAAAAAGATCCGATCCCCTTCCCACAATTCCAGTTCTCCGATCTTAGACTTTTCTACCCATTCCAGTTCTCCTTCATCACACGCAATCGGCGTTCCTGTAAAACCATCTGCCGTATAAAGCGACATATATTCTACTACATCTTCGCCATATACAAAGGTTACAATCCCACGATATCTCCAGGATGTCAGCGTGTATCCTGTCTCTTCCCATACCTCACGAAGAAGACATTCCTCCGGGCTTTCCCCTTTTTCAAAATGACCGCCTACTCCGATCCACTTGTCTTTATTGATATCATTTTCTTTGACAGTCCGGTGAAGCATCAGATATTTCCATCCTGTTCAATATAACAAAGTGTGCTTAATTTTACCATTTTACGTTCCCTTTCATACACAAAATATTTTATGAAATTATAATCTATCTTCTGGTATTTCTCAACTTCCATGACCTGTCTTTTTCCACCATTCCTCCTTCTCTTTAATTGCAAATATTGTCCGCAAATAGTATAATGATGTTTAAGGATTGTGGGAATTGCGTAGCAATGGAGCAATCCGGTTACATCAGTAAGTGGCAAAATTCACTTTTGACACTCACATCGTATAATATCTTCAAATAGACCAAAATTGTAGATAAGGAGTCTCTGTTTTGACAAAAGAAAACTATAAAATAAGCAAAATCCAGATCGGATTTTACTATCTTCTGATGTTCCTGATACTTATCTGGTTTCTGGTAATACAATTCACAGGAATTAACAATCACAATGCCAGAATCCAATCCAGCGACATCACATATCGTGGTACTTGTACCTGGATTCACTCCGATGGAAGCAAAGAACAGATTGCCGTCCCCGGACATTACAATGTTCCTGCGAAAGAGACTATGGTCATTACCACAACACTTCCTGAAAATTATACACAAAGTTCACTGGCTATACGTTCCTCTCTGCAGGATATCCGTTTCTATATTGACGGAGTTCTCCGCACTGAATACTCAACCAAAGACCATCGACTGACTGGGAAAAATTCTGCCAGCTGTTATGTTTTCTGTCCTACTTCAGCAGCAGATGCAGGAAAAGAACTTCGTATTGAGCTGACTACCAATACCTCTAACTATTCCGGTGTAGTCAATGAGATCTATTCCGGAGACAAGAGTGATATCTGGGAATATATTTTTGAATCTTACGGACTTGAGACTATTATTGCTTTCTTTATCTTGTTCGCCGGTATCATTACCATCCTTTTCAGTATCGCACTCGGAATTGTCTATGACAGAAAATTCGATATGGAATATCTTGGATGGTGCATGACCATGGGAGCTACATGGATGCTCGGCGAATCCAAGCTCAGACAGCTTATAGTTCCGAATCCATCTGCACTGGGGACTTTATGCTTTGTGATGATCATGCTCGTTCCGATCCCGGTACTTTTTTATGCAGATCTCATTCAGCAGGGGCGTTATAAAAAGCCTTACTTTTACCTTGGCTGTGCGGCATTTGGTAACTTTTTGATCTGTCTGGTTCTTCATCTGACTGGCACCGCTGATTTTATTGAAACTCTGCCGGGCGCCCACGTGATTCTTGCAGTCACCTTCTTTCTGATTTTCCTGACTTTCTGTCTGGATATGCGAAAGAAAGAATACCGAAAAAACAAATTGGTGCTGATTGGTCTGATCATTGCAATGCTTGCCATCGCCATCGAATCCATTTCTACATATTTTGTAGTTTTGATTTCCGGTCTTTTTATTGGTGTCGGTATGTTGATCCTTCTTTTCATTAACATTATCCGTACAATAAAGCATGTGCATACCATTGAAATACATCGTCAAAAAGAGGAGCTTTTGAAACGTAAACGGCAGATGGAAAAAAATTTCCTTACAAATGATGCAGACTCTCTCTACAACCATCGAGGCCAAGGACGACTACACCAGAGGCACTCCCATCGTGTTGCGGAATACTCTGCACTGATTGCGCAGGAAATGGATTGGAATCGCTCTGAAATCGTCAATCTCCGACATGCAGCTCATCTGCATGATATCGCAAAGTCGGCATCCCTGATATTATTTTAAATAAGCCATCCAGACTGACAAGCGAAGAGTACGCTGTTATTAAGGAACATACGGTTATTGGCGCTGAGATTTTGAAAAATGTTTCGATCATCAATCATGTAACCGAAGTCGCCCGATCTCATCATGAGCGTTATGATGGCCATGGTTATCCAGACGGTCTGAAAGGGGAAGAGATTCCGATCCATGCGCGGATCGTTGCTGTTGCCGACAGCTATGACGCAATGAATTCCCACCGTATTTACCGTAATTCTCTTCCAAAAGAAACAATTTATGAAGAAATACGCAAAACAAAGGAACTCAATTCGATCCGGAAATTGCAGATATTTTTCTCAGGCTGTTGGATGAGAATCGTCTGACGATCACAGATACTTATCTGGAAATTGATGACGAGCCAGCTCTTCCTGGCATGGAATTTGAAATCAGCAACTTCATTTCCAATGTTATGAATACGATGAAGAACCAGGAAGAAGCAGAAAATTTTGATCTTCTAACTGGACTTCCTATGCGAAATACCGGTCAGAAAATGATTGCACGGCTGATGCAGGAGCGCAATGGCTGTCTGATCTTTATGGATATGGATAATCTGAAAAAGATTAATGATATCTACGGTCATAAAGCCGGCGACCGTGCACTGAAAGCACTTGGAACTCTCCTCTCCGAACATATCGGAAATTCGGTTGGCTGCAGGCTTGGTGGCGATGAATTCCTTCTTTTTGTACCGGATGCCGGTAAAAATGAAATAACCGAGCTTATGGAAACTCTGTTTTCCCGCTTTGATTCCGAAAAGAAAAAAAGATCTTGAGATCCGTGTTGCATCCATTTCTGCCGGACTTGCATGTGTACCAAAGGAGATTCCTTTGACGACTGTTCTTCCAAAGCAGATAAAGCACTCTATTATGTCAAACAAAACGGAAAACACAACTTCTTTTTCTATCAGCAGATGGGCAATACCGTATTCCCGGTTTCCAGCGTGGCAAAAGATCTTTCCCTTGTGGCAAAAGTACTTCGTAACAGCGGAAACTATTCCGGAGCACTTAATCTTAATTACCGTGAATTTTCTAAGATTTATGAGTACATCAACCAACTTGGAGAACGACATAAATACATTGTTTCCTGGTCATGGTCACAATGGAAACCGCTCCGGATTCTGTGATGTATATCGAAAATATTGAACAGGCACTGGAATACATGGAGGAAGCGATCCGTCACAAGATCCGCAAGATTGACGTGTGTACACGGTATAGTGCCATGCAGTATCTGATCATTTTATTTGAACCAGATGAAAGTCAGATTCCAAAAGTTATGGACCGTATTTTTATTCAGTATTATAAACTGTACGATAAACGGAATTTTATTCCGAAGTATGAATATCTTCCGGTGAATGAACACTCAGAGGAAACAAATCCTCAAGACACTTCAGATCACCTTAACCAAGATATCCATCCAGTATAGAAATTTTACTACCTGAGACAAGAGATCCCTGTACCCTTTCCGGCACAGGGATCTCTTTAATCTCTTTCAGTTCCATTCCAAGCTCTTTCATATACTGAATCATGTCCAAACAGGCATTCTACTTGATGTCATAATAGCGGTAGTGCGTCTGTTCATCCACATAGCACGGCTTCTGAAGCCCAATGAATTAATATCACCTTTTAGCTATTGTCCTTAGAAACACTCCAGAAATATTTCCAGAATCTCCTCATGTGTCATCTTCTTATAACTTCCATCCACCAGATAACAAGAATCCGCAATTTCTTTCAGATCCTCTTTTTTCTCCACGCCTACTTCCCGAAGTGTTGTCGGAAGTCCGATCTCTCTGATAAAATCAGCCAATGCCTCTACGCCAGCTTCAGCCATCTCTTCATCGGTACGTCCATTTCTCGGAATTTTCCATACATTTTCCGCAAACCGGGTAAATTTCTTTGCGCCTGCCTGACAGATATGCCGATAATAAACCGGATGCAGCACAGCAAGTCCACATCCATGACTGCAGTTGGTATAAGCACTGATCTGATGCTCCATCTGATGGCATTCAAAATCACATTTTTTGCCGAGCTTGATGATCCGGTTCTCCGCCATGGTAGACAGCCACATCAGATTACTTCTTGCTGTATAATCCTCCGGATTTACCAATGCCGCACGAAGACTTGTTATCACGCCGCGCATCAGAGCTTCCGAAATATCATCTGATACGTTATCCTCGTCCGGCTCACTGAAATAAGTCTCCATAACGTGAGACAGGATATCAAAGCTTCCTGCCACCATCTGTTTTGTCGGAACAGTATAAGTGTAAGTCGGATCCATTAATGCAAATTCCGGATTGCATTTCGGATAATCCGGTCTGTCTTGATCATGACCTCTTCATTGGTAATAACTGCTCCCCCGTTGCACTCGCTGCCTGTTCCGGACGCTGTTACGATCACGCCAAGTGCATCGGTTCAAAATCCACAACACCCTTCTTCGCCCAGTACTCATCCCACACATCTTTCTCGCTGACCGCTGCCATGGAAATTGCCTTGCTACAGTCCATAACCGAACCGCCGCCGACTGCAAGGATCCAATCCACCTGTTTTTCCTTTACCAGCTTTGTGCCTTCAAGCACCTTCTTATAAGTCGGATTTTCCATAATCCCCGGAAATTCAATGATCGTTTTCCCGGCTTTTTCAAGTGCCGCTATGACTTCCTCATAAACTCCATTTTTCTTGATCGAGCCGCCATAGGCAAGCAGAACTTTATCCCCATGCACCGCAGCGATTTTCGGCAGATACTCGCCGACACATCCTTCCCGAAATATACTTCGTTTATTTTCAAAATAAAGTTATTCATCCTTTTCTCCTTTTATGTAATTTAAGCAAAATATATTTCGGCAGATTTTCTTTTTTCAATGATCTATTCCGAAACATCCCTCTTTTTCCACAGATACTTATATTATAGTCCCTGAAAAAATTTATCGTCAATATCTTTCCGGTTTGCACACATTCCAAAATGGAACCCGCAATTTTCCCTAATGACTTCTTTACATGGTTTTCCATGCCATCATGTAGTTTATACAGGTTTCTCTCCAGCAGTTTTTATTCAATTTGTAACTGTTCAGAGCCAAGCAAAATTTCATAAAACAGGTGTAAAATGCTTGCATTTTTAAGACTGTTTTTGAAATTTATTTGGCGGATACGCCACACCGACGAAATGCGTAGCATTTTGGAGGTTGGCTCTGAACAGTTACTTCAATTTTAAAAAAACATGCAAAATAAACAGATATATGGTATGATAGAAAGCAAAAAACAGAAAGTACAGGAGGGTTAACATATGTATATTACTTGTCTGGATGTCGAAGGAGTACTTGTACCGGAAATCTGGGTTGCATTTGCAGAAGCAAGTGGAATTCCGGAACTGAAAAGAACCACAAGAGATGAACCTGATTATAACAACTGATGCGTTGGAGACTGGATACTTTAAAAGCGCATGGTCTCGGGATCAAAGAAATTCAGGAAACAATTTCCAAGATTGATCCGCTTCCGGGCGCAAAAGACTTCCTGGATGAGCTACGTTCCTTCACCCAAGTAATCCTTCTCAGTGATACCTTCACCGAATTTGCAATGCCGCTCATGGAAAAGCTTGGTCATCCGACGCTTTTCTGCAACAGTCTGGAAATTGCAGAAAACGGCGAGATCACAGACTTCAAGATGCGTGTGGAAAATTCCAAACTAACAACCGTAAAGGCACTGCAATCCATCGGATTTGAAACGATTGCAAGTGGGGATTCTTACAACGATCTGGGTATGATCCAGGCAAGTAAGGCAGGATTTTTATTCCGTTCAACCGACAAGATCAAAGCGGATTATCCGCAGATCCCGGCATATGAAACCTATGAAGAGCTGCTTGGCGCAATTAAAGATGCAATGAAATAAAAGATAATTGCATATTGCATGGCGATATGCGTAAAAAACCTTACCGGTTTTCAATTTTTACATCTGAAAATTGGTAAGGTTTCTCTTTTTTATGCAATATAAAATAATGTCCGGTGATTACAAACACAACCTCTACACACTGCACTTCTCATATGCAAACAATGCAGCTCCAAGCGCACCACAAAGCTGTGCCTCGTCGCAAATATACAATTTCGCATCCAGCTTTTCTTCCAGTGCTTTGATGATTCCAGGATTCTTTGCCACTCCGCCTGTCATCATATATTCTCCCGGATTCTTTTTTCCAAGACGTGCCGCCAGTGCTCCTACTTCGAAGCAACCGACACATTCAGACCATGGATGATATCTGCCACATCTTTATTCTGAGCCACAAGTGATACCACCTCTGACTCTGCGAACACCGTACACATACTGGAAATCACAATATTTTCCTTCCATTCCAATCCTTTTCTACTCATCTCTTCAAGAGAAAGTCCCAAGTCCGTGCCATCATTTCCAGAAACCTTCCGGTTCCTGCCGCACATTTGTCATTCATCAGGAAATTCTTTACTGCACCATTTCATCGATGCTGATCGCCTTGATATCCTGTCCGCCGATATCGATCACCGTCCGCACATTCGGGTTCAGGTAATGCGCACCTTTGGCATGACAGGTGATCTCTGTAATACTGTCATCCCCGCTTTCAATATAAGCACGTCCATATCCTGTCGTGACAATTCTAACGATTTCTTCTTTCTTAATTCCTGCCTTCTCTACAGCAAGATCCAGACTTTTCTCCGCACTCATCATCGCTCCGCCGCCTGTCGGAATGATCATCGTAGATTTAATTTTTCCGTCCTGATCCAGAATCACAACGTCTGTACTTGTAGAGCCACTGTCGATCCCTGCTACATAATATATTCCTGACTCCATCTTTTTTCTTGCCTCTTCACTGATTCCTTTTCCCGGATCCATGTCTTCCGATCCTTCAATCGTTTCTGCAAATGCCTGGATTCTCGTCAGTAACTGTCCAGCGCTCTGACTTGTAAAATCCGTCTCGATTTTCAGAAGCGGTACTTTGATATTCTTTTTAATGCTCGCATATTCAAATCCATAATAATCACAGAATTTGATCGTATGATAAATAATTCCCTTCAAGTTTGGATCCAGATACAGCTGATTTCTCCGAGTGTTGTTATTCATTCGGAAACATGGGATCTGGCAAAGCAGGGCATCCGCATAAGCCAGAAACATTTTTTCTTCATCCATCTGTCTCATCTGCTCCGGAACAACTGCAAGCTGTCTTCCGCCGGTGCAGGTAAGATTGTCCACGTCCATCTGAATATTATCCCGGATCATTTTTTCAAGAATACCCGTTACACGCACACCCAGCAGACCAATGTATGGCTTCATTTCTGTCTCATTTCTGTAAATGAATTAAAAATGCTTCCTTATCAAATGTTTTCCGGAAATTTTTCGTATGCTTTTTCAGGCGCATGATTGCCTGTGCATACTTTACCTTCTCACATTCATTATCCTCATGCGGAAGATCCAGCATATATAAAAAATTGCATTTTCCGGTGCTCTCTACAATATCATAAACTCTCCGGGCAGAATCACAGCAGTTCACAAGTACAAGCTGCTTGACCTTTCCTTCCAGAACTGCCTGAATCACCGATTTACCAAAGCCACACAGATTTGCGTGTGCGATCTGATCCGACATTTCAAAGTTCTCCGGCATTTCCTCCAGTACGGCACACTCTTCTCCAAATGCATTCAATAACTCTACCGGCGTATATTTACAGACATAATGTATCATCTGACCCAGCCCCCTTTCCGTGATTTGCGGCATATTTTTCTGCTTTATTTACCTTCAGCATCTCCATATAAGCCTGAAGTCTTGTAGAAATCTGTCCATCACTGCTGTTTGCCGGATTACATCCATCTCCATCAAGGATCATGGTCGGGATCCCTGCTTCCTCAAGCGATTCTTTGATCAGGCTGGAAGCTCCGATCGTACCTTTGCATCCCCAATGTGTAAAAAGGATTCCTCCATCCACATTTGTCTGCGCCGCAAGATCTTTTGCCTTCTGGATTCTCTGCCTGACGCTTCCATTGTAAATGCAGTTCACCATCTTTTCTGCCATGGACTCATACGGATCTTCATAATGTGTCTTCTGAAATCCGTCTGCCACAAAGTCACAGGCACTGATATGAATCTGGTCACTGTAATTGAAAATATCCTTTACCGGTTCCTGCAAAAATGGCATCATATGCATCCAGAGAATATGCAGACCTTCGCTCTTCGGTGCCTTTTTCACATCTTCCAGAAGCAATTTCGTGTACTTGACTGCCTCCTGCGAACCCGCCATGAGGTGGCACATGAAAATCGCGTACAGCTCATTGGTCAGGCTCGTGACCGGATCATGTTCTTTGCGCAGTGCCAGCTGTTCATGATAATATGCGGCTGCCTGGTTACTGTTATTGACCGCCTGCCGTACTGCCTCTTCGGAAATCTTCTTTCCAGTAACATCTTCTAAAAATGCTTTCAACTCCCGGAGCTGATCTGCCACATATTTTACAGAATCTTCGTTCTTGTCATATGGTACATCTATAAAAAATCCCGGAAGCATATTTTTCTGCTTCAGATACGGAAAGGTCATCATATTGCTGTCACATGCCAGATTTGTGTAGATCATACATTTTGGCTTTGGCACAAGTCCGGATAGTGCCGCTCCAAGGAAAACTCTGTGATAGGAGCACATCGTTTCCGGAAATCCCTCTTCTTCTGTTTTTCTCAAAAAATGTCTGCTCACATCTTGTTCCCGCGATAAAGCAGGACATTGCTTCTACCGAATACGGAGTCAGCCCTGCCGCCGTCAAAAGCTCTCCTGGAACAAAGATGCTGACCATCGCTGAATTTTCAGGCTTTGAAAGTGCTGGATGATATTTTTCATAACAATTCTTGCTACATACTGTCCCGACTTGGGCAGCTTTTTATCTGAAAAAAAGAGCAGTCGTTTCTCCTGAAGTCGGTATCCTGTAAGAAGAAGCCTGCGCGCCTTCCCGGGATCCTCCAGAGACATACTGCTCACTGCGTTTACCAAATTTTGTATAATGTCCATTATAGAATTCCTCTCTGTTTTGCCTTACTTGCTGTCTGATATATTATAGCAGTTGTGTCGGGAAAGTAAAGAGGAATCTATTGACTTCAACGGAACCAATGGAACGTACTTTTTTCAAGATATAATATCTGCTCTTCTATCTCTTACTCAAATTTAATAGCTATCTCAAGAAATTTTCATTGATTCATTATAAGCCTGATGATAAATAGCCAACTTATATTTTGAAAAGACAACTTTCCCACCGAATAGCCAGTTTTTCACTCTCAATAGACAACTTTTTCCAATAAATTATTCTAATTCATAAAGCATCGAATTTCAGAAGTAAAAAACCTTACCGATCTTCAGTTTTTACTTCTGAATATCAGTAAGGTTTCTTTGCAACTATCTCGTATACATAGTTTCTTCTTCTTCGTCATCGCCACCAGGATTTATCGTGCCGAGCTGATTCCAGTCCAAAATAACAGAATCAGTAAACGCATTGATGACAAGACCTGTTAATGCATATTGTGATCTCTTTGCCATATCCATCACATCAGAAAAGCGTAACTCTCTTTGAGAAAATTTCTTTCCATATTCTTTCATTTCCGCTCTACTTGTAAACACTGGAAGATAATATCTTTCTCCATTTTTCAGAATATCCAGCTGATTTTTTTCACTAATGTATGGAACCCATACTTTGCTGTTCTTCAAAGTCTCTATCATATCATTTTCTGCAGACCAGCTTTTTTCTTTTTTATAAATGTTCAGTGTTTCCTCCAGACTTTTAGGGCTGTCAGCTGATACAAAATCATTATTTTTTTCCGCCTGCTGCCAGGTGCTTCCATTATTAGCAGTTTCGGATGTGTGAATTTCTGTATATGTGTTGTTCTGTGTTGTTCCGGCTGTACTATTCCCAGTATGGTTTAACTGATTGCTTCCACCTGATATTTCCTGATACTGTTTCCATTTTTTATCAATCCGGATCGCACCGGCTAAAGCAAGTAAAAAGCTATAGCCCCAATACCTATCGTCCCACCTAATACAAGTACCAGAACTATATAGACCAATTCTGTTATAGCAAGAATATACGCCATTTTTGTTGTTTTCTTTTTTAGCAGAAGAATTCCCATAACAATATCCAAAATCATAAACAACATATTAAGCTTTACTGCCCATAGCCGGCTCATATCATCATAACTTCCACCAGCCTGAAATACGCTTTCCGCTGTCTTTCCTATCTCTGAACAAATCAATATCCCTGATCCAATAGATACCACACCAGCCCAGGTAAAAAAAAGAACGTATCTTTTTAAAATTAGGCAAAGCTGTAAATTCTTCCTTTGTAAGTCCCTTCGGAAGTGTATTAAGATCAATTTTTTCCGCCATTTCTTATCTTCTCCTTATGTGTCTGCTCTTATTTCCTATTATATTATTTTATGTTTGATTTTTATCATTACTCTGTCTTCAAGACATATCTGACTTCTACACGTCTTGATGCTGCAGCGTCTTCTTTTCCTTCTCCATCCAGAATCAGATTATTTGCTCCATTACCGACAACTCGATAGCATTCGTAAGTTCCGGATAACCTGCTTTAATATAATCTGCAACAGTCTTTGCTCTTTCCTCAGAGAGTTTTTAAATTGTAAGCCTCGTCTCCTGCTGAATCGGTATAGCCCTCCACTACGATTGTCGATACCTTTCCATCTTCTATCGCACTGGATATTACCGGTACATAGGCTGCAAGAAATTGATCCAGATAAGCCTTTCCCTCTTCTGACAAATCTGCCTTATCCCATGCAAAAAGCACATTATTATCCATCTGTACTGTTCCCGTCGACTCGTCTATCTTCGTAGAATCAAGTCCCTGCTCTTTGAAGGCTCCCATGAGTCCGCTTGAGACTGCTGTCTGGTTTTCTTTTAACTCTCCCAGCTCATCTTCACTCATACTGCTCACATCAGCATCTGTCTCTAAATTATCACTTAATTCACCATTCCAATATGCAGTGGAATCATAAACATAAGGATACCATTTTCCATCAACACAGATGGACAAGCCTCCATCCATTCCTCCATTTGGTCGGTTAGTAATCAGGAAAATCCCTGTGATTTTTCCACCTTCGCCTTCTTCAGATTCTCCAAGATCATAATTGTAACGATAGGTACTATCCCAGGTAAGAGTAAACCGATTACCATCAATCTTTGTTGTTACATTCTCACCCCTTCTGCCATCTGACCACTCAATCGAAGAATCATAACCTTCTTCCGTACTCAAAATCAGGTGAACAATCCCATCATATCCGGAAGTAGAATTTTTGGCATATCCCCATTCATAAAGTCCTTCATTCTTTTTTTCCGCATTAAGTATGTCAAAGGCTCTAAGTCTTGTACTTTTTCCATCCTTAGACAAAATCAGATCCAAGCCATCGAAGCCATAAGAATATTCAATCCAGTCTTTGCGATCCTGTACGTAATACGCTACCGGCTTAGTGTCATCCGCTTCATCAGTAATCATGGCTTCCAATCCCATATAGACTTTGTTTCCAACAACTTCATAGGCAAATTGGAAGCTATTATTTGTCGAATAGGAATATTCTCCGTCTTCAGAATATTTTTCTCTATCGATATATCTGGCTTGTATATGATCATATTGCAATATTCATGCAGTACGCTAATCTGCTGGTCTGTCAACCCCACCTCTTCTTTTAATTCTTTATCTGTTTTTCCACCGATTCGATAATCCAGAAAATCGGTATCTGCCTGTAGCTCCATCGGAAAGACCTGTACCTCATATTCTTCTGAGTCTTCAAGCTGCAAAGTCATATAATCATAATCATCTGCATGATCATCCAAATCGGAATCATCTTTATACATTTCTTCATTCCGATAGGTCCCGTAAAGCATATAAGCCTGCGGATCTGATCCTAAATCCACCAGCTCTGCATTTTTAGTTTGCTTACTACCACTACTATTACTGTCACTACTATACTTAATGCCAGCTCCACATGCTGTAAACACCATTGTGGACATCAAAAGGCTAAACAATATACAAAACTTTTTCATACCTTTCTTTTTTCCCCTTCACCTTACTCCGTATATACACTAAAGAACTGATCCGCCTGATCTACTACATTCAGATCTACTCCAATTATATTGACAGCTAACATATACCGTGAATCCTGCTCATTCACCAAAAACACAGTCACACCATAATACGAAACATCATAGTTCTTAAATGTATATTGTGCCGCATAATGTTTCTCACCCAAAAATGTGATTTCTTCCACATTATTTTGAAATTCAGTAACCTGTGCATCTTCTCCCATCAATTTTTTTAGCATCATCCTCAGTCATCACTGAATTTTCCGCTATTTTCTTTTCTTCATCCCATGTAGCTGTTTTATCTAAAACCGCTGCATTTTGAATGTTCGTTTCAATATATGTATTCCCATCCTCCGCCGAAAAAACTACCGCACTTCCCATCGAAATTAAAGATTTTAAATAATCATAAGTGCCTTCTGAATTAGAAGATTCTACAATGTCCGCATCGTTTAGTGCGACATTGTTTCTATTTTCCAACGTATAAGTATCTGGGAGGGAAATTGCAAATCCAAAGGAAGGATTTTCATATCCCTGGGATACATACCGCCCAATCATATCATCACTTATTTTATCCTCTTCATCGGCAGAATCTGCTTCTGATTCATCACTTTTTTCTGCTTCTTTTTTTGCAGATCCCATCAATCCGCTATCTGATTTGGACGATGTATCGTCAGTTGTCATCTTAATTCCACCGCCGCATCCTGTTAATCCAGATAAGTTCAGGCAACCTGCCAGAACAAGTGCAAAAATCTTAACTTTTCGATTCCTCATACTCTCTCTTCCTTTCTTTCCTGTTTCTCTTATGGTTGGAAATTTTCCCAGCCACTTTAATTAAATATCTTCATTTACAAGAAGTAACAGCCCCGGTATAAATCCGATCATAGTAGCCGCTATCTTTAATCCGTCACTGATTGGCTCTCGTCTTTCGATTCTTCCTAGAATTTTCTTTCTGATAGGAATACACCATAACAACGCAATTCCAAGCGTACAGATTCCCATTATAACTGTACATATATTCAAAGCCTTCCTTATTGTTTTAAGTTCCTTCTCATCCGGATAAGCCCCTTCTAAAACAGCAGGTCCTTCTTCTATATTCCTTTTATCTTCAGTGACATGTACAGAACTCCACTCATCCTCATCATCTAAATGCTTTCCATTCTCCTTACCATCATCTACGGAAACCCATCCTCCCGTCAGCTCGCCATCATCATCCGGCAGTTTCGGTTTTCCGGGTGGTTCAGGCTTCGGCAGTTCTGGTATACTTCCACCTGATTGTAATACCTCCAACGCCTGATACATTTCTCTGGCAGAAGAGAATCTGTCTTTTGGTGCATATGCACATGCTTTCAAAACGATATTCTGTAAATCCCTGCTTCCGTATTTTGGCCGTGGCAAAGGATCCCCTTTTTCTCTCCTTGCCTGTGCCAGTTCGATTTCATCATGAGTTGGTAAATGATCCGCATCAATAAACGGACGCTTACGGTTATTCAGCATCCAGTAAAGCACCAGTCCAAGACTGTAAATATCTACCTCTTTTCCGTATTCTTCTCTTTTAATCACTTCCGGCGCCATATAACGCTCTGATCCTACTGTCGTTGCCTGGGTTGTATGATCCATAGTTCTGGCAATTCCGAAATCACCTAATTTATAATCGCCAAATTCCGATACCATAATATTTTCCGGCTTAATATCTCTATGTACGATATTTTTAGAATCACAAAGCATCAGCGCCGAACAGATATCTTTTCCGACTTTATAACCATTTCCTCAGGAATAATTCCTGCATACTGTTTGATCAATGTAGTCAATGGGGTCAGCAGTTCCATACGGATAAAAACATCCCATCCAATTCCGTCTTTATGCGGTTTTGCTTCAAAATCATCGCAGCTGACAATATTGGTCTGCCCTTTAAATGCCAGCATGATCTGATACTCATCTACGTATCTGTGAAGCATATTTTTATACTTATTTCTTACACTGACAAGATCATATCCATCTGTAAAATCAGCTTCAATGTCTTCTTCATTTTTTGGGAAAGAAATCACCTTACAGCAGCATCTTCCATGACACCCGCCGAATTCCGCTGTGCCAGATACACACTGCCATAACCGCCTCGTCCCAGCCTTTTTACAATCTTCCATCCCTGCCAGGCAGAGCTGGATATCTCTCCTCATCCATTTACATCTCCTGTAATTCTATCTGTTTATTTCCAAAACAATTGCTGTAATATTGTCCTTACCGCCTGCATCTAACGCTGCTGTGAGAATTGCATCGACACACTTCGCCGTACTTTGCGTTTGCTGCATCATGGTTTCCAGAAAATCTACCGGCACCATGTCACTCACGCCATCGCTACAGATAAGAAAACGATCTCCCTTTTCGTCTGCAGGCAATCCATATAGGGAAGTACGCGCACTTCCTCCGGATTCATTCCCATATACTGGGTCAAATAAGGCTTTCGTCCCTGAATACCGTTTTCTTTCATATAGGCTTCGTCTGTCTGATCTTCGGAAATCTGCCGAAGCTTCCCATCTCGCAGGAGAAAACATCTGCTATCCCCCACATTTACAGTCCAAACCTGGTTTCCTGTAAATACAGTCCTGCCAAAGTAGATCCCATCATCTCCGCATCCAAACGAAGGGTTTCCTTAAATATCCTGTCATTTACATGCGTACACATTTTTTCCAGATAGCCTTTTTTACCTGCAATATCATCTGCTTCTTCTGCATTCAAGTATTCCTCTGTTGCCTTTGCCCCCATATAGGAAGCAATTTCACCATATTCTCCGCCTCCCATGCCATCAAAAACAGCAAAGAATCTGTCCTTTTTTAGCGGAAAGTTTTTCTCTAAAATACTTCCGAGTCCATTATTACAGCTTGCCATATAGCGTCCCGCAAAGAAAAAATTGTCCTCGTTATTTTTCCTGCGTCTGCCTGTATGACAGCTGCAGGCGGCGGAGATTCTCATTATGCTCCGATTACGTGCCAAATAAATGTCGCTGATCATACTATGAATCACTTTCTTTCTCAGCATCGTTTTCATCTGTTTCTTCTAATGCAGTTCGAAAAACCTGCATTTCTGCATCTACAAAACCTACGAAAGAAACGTTCTCGATATCCTCCTGCATAAAGAGAAACATGGTTTCCGAATCGATATACCCTCCGGATAGGGAACTGCGATATAATCGTAGGTTTTTCATCCCCTTCCATTTCAACCTCAACGCCTATTGTCATTAACTTTTTTGTCGCACCTTTTAAGGTTACAACACTTCCATTTGGTAGTAATTGCTTTGCCATTTTATTTTCCTTTCTCGTCCTAACCAACGGCCAGATCTGCTATAGTATTGCCAAGTTTTCCTGCTGACTTTATAGATTTAATCGTACCTGTGACGACGTCATATCCAAAATTAGCTACAGAGTTGGGGTCTATATTAAGTACAGTCTTAATAATTCCATCTTTGCTGAGATATTTAAGATCATTGTCGATAACGTCATCCATGTGAATTTCTCCCCATACCTTTGACGTTTCTGCGGTGCCGCTTGTTATAGTTTGAAGCTTACCAAAAGATTTTCCAAGTTTATCTACACCATTTAAGAAAGAAACAACGTCCAATCCTGTGTAGGCCCAGCTGCCCATTTTTCTCCCAGCTTCTCATCTCCAAAGAGGATTTCTCCTGTCTCTCCACCTTTTTTTACAAGAAACTCCTTTAATGCATTTGTATTACCAACCTTGTTATAGTCACCGATATAGGTGTATGTTGCATCCATCATGCCATTATAAATATCATTGCAGGCACTTAAAGTAATACAAGCAGCTACAGGAAGTGCTGCACCACCGGAGCCTGCTACCAGAGCTACCGCACCGGCAATTTTGACAACACCTGCACCAACTTTTACAGCAGATTTTCCATATTGAAGTGCCTTATAAACAAATCCTTTTTCATCATAGGATTTTTTATTTTTGCAACAGTCTTCTTTCCTTTTTTACAATTGCTTTCGACACTCCTGCCATATCTGCTTTCAAAGAATCCAAAAAACCGTCTTTTTCTTTTTACTTTTTGCTTTTACTTCTTTAGATTTCTTTTCCCAATTTCTGTAATCCTCTATGACATCAGTCATCCCCTGTACCTGTCCGGGACTAATTCCCTCACCAGCTTCTCCTCCGAACACCTTAAAAAGAGACTGGTCTACCGACTGCATGGTTGTAGCACTGTTTTTCGCTGCTGCCGCCCCACTGGAAAGAAGCTCTGTAATACTTGCAAAGCTTTGCTGGGCGCTGCTTATTTTCCCTGCAAAATTATGTGCTAACAGTTCACTCCAATTATTGTTGGTGTCATTCAGAGTACCCGTAACCTTCGAAAACAGGGATTCATATTCTGCTGTCAGGCTCTGCATTTCACCAGCCTGCGCCAACAGGACTTCTGGATCTAATATAATTCTGGATGCCATTCTTCTCCTCCTGTCCCTACAATTTCATACTTGCCAGATCGATTACAGAAGAAAGATTGATATCTCCTGCTCCGATTGATTTATTAATTGGCATTACACCCTCGGGATATTGCTTGTCGTAGTCCCACTTCCGATCGTGGATCGTAAGCATGGAGGCAATGATGCTCTCTACGCTGGTAAACATTTCTGATATATTTTTCTCATCTGTCGTAAAATTCTCTGCAACCACCTTCATGACATTTGCAAAATTTCCGGATTTTTCACTGATTTTCAAAATCTCCTGGGCATTCGAACGGGTATAGTCATTGATAGCATCCCTCTCTTTGCAATTCCAGTTGTTATGTTCCGTGATGGATGTCAAAATTCTTACTGCCTCTTCCACTTCTCCATAGGCATTTGCAATCGTCTGGGCGATTCCCGTAATTGTCTGTGGATTCACATCTATAATCATCTTCTCATCTCCTAGCATCCCCTGATAGAGTACGAACTTTCCTGATCTCTTGACACAAATTTTGTCCTGGCAGACTCCATATAGGATATAAATTCCTGTAAAAGCTCTTTCATCTGCCTGCTTTTTGAATTCTCTCTGTCATAATATTAATATAAGCCGTGCTTGCCTCTCCCTCCCAGGAAGAAGCAATCTGTGTCATAAGCGTCTGTGTCCGTGCATTCAAAGAATCCAGTTCATTTATATAGCTCGCATAGATGAAATATTGTTCTGCAATCCATCTGCGTCAATTCTAATATTAGCCATGTTGGATACCTCCACTCTAATTCATGTTTTGTGCTGCTGCCATAATCTCCTTGAGCATTTCATCCTTCGCCTTATAAACAGCAAGCACATGACGAATATAATTTGTCGTTTCCTCCAAATTACTATCAAGCCTTTGAATCTGGTTAATCAGTTCCTGGGATTTATCATAAATAGCCTGGGCTGTCTCACCTTTTGAATTTGCCCCTTCTGTCTGAGCTGCTCTCAGACTCTGCAATGCATTTTGCAGGATAGACTGTGCCCGCTCGATTTTCCTGATATCCTCTCTGGCTGCGACATCATCAATTGTTATTTTTCCATTTTCATCTTTGTATGCCATTCTCTCAGTCTCCCATCAGAATCTTTTTTGCCTGCTCACAAACGACATTTTTTTCAACCAGGTGAAGTATCGTTTCTTCTTTTTGTTCCGGAGCTATCTCATAGAAAGAACCACCTTTTTCTGCATAGAAATAGAGACAGGTATCCTTTCCGATATGAGTACCTTTCAGAATGATGCTCCTTTCTGCCTGGTCAATCGCAATGTATGCTTCTCTTTCCTCTGTATGCACATCTTCCTCCAAAAGAGAATACAGCATCTTTTCTATTCCTTCTTTGTCCTGTGCCCTGACACGGTACTCCTGCGCCCGGCACTCTACAGATGTAATCTGATTCTCCATATGATGAATTTATAATGTACAGATGCTCCTGACTCTTCCCGTAAAATCAGCTCAGATTCATACATCCCCTGATAAACCGGCTGCAACATTTCTATACATGCCGGCTCTACTTCCAGATTGCCTAAGAAATCCTCCTCGGCATATCCCTTCCTTTCAAGACCATCCAGAATTTCCTGCGCTTTTATTTTCCCCCGCTTTCCAATATCCTGCATAGCGGCAATATAATCATAATCCAGATATTTTCCGCCACTTGCTTTTCCGATATAATAGATTTCTTCCGGAAGATAGTATTAGTTCTTTCATTCTTTTCATCACTCATTTCTGTCTCAGCACATCTTTTGTGCGAGGACGTATCCCCGCACAAATTGCCTTTTCTTACTGTCCCATAGATGCAGCAAGTCCTCCGTCAGTTTCTTCCATAGTATTGGCAGCTGTATCCAGCTTCTGTGCAAAGCTTTCCAGAAGTTCTCCAAAAGATGTAAACTGCGCATTGTAGCTTTCGAAATTTGATACAAAAGCTGTTGCAGCCTCACCTTCGAATACGCCACTCATGCTGTTTACAATTGTGCGCATGTTGCTGATACACTGTTCAAAATTAGCCTTTTCAGTGCGGATATTTGTTGCGTTACTTCTCATTTCCTCTGGAGTTACAATAATTTTCATTTGATTTCCACCTTTCCTTAATACATCATTTCTGACTTTTTTTATCTTTAAAAACATACATCGTTTTTAAGATCGTTTTATTTCGTAATCTTTTTATTTTAGATACATTCTTCTATCTATATCCCTGTATTTCCAGGATATCTCCGTTCCATACACATTCTTCCAACAAAGAATTCTCTGCGTTTAATCTTCTTCCATTCCTCTGATCCACAAGACTGACCTGTTCCGGGTCAAAGCATGCCAAAGGATCCAATCCTTCCAGAGAATCTGAAATATCCTGCATCAAGTCTTTGATCTTCTGATTTACAGGAAGTTCCAAATCATATTCTTTTTTTTGCTTTATTCTTATTGTGACTATGATTCGATTCATCTTCCCATCCTCCTAACTATCTATGCACTTGATCTTCCTGCTGCCATTGCCTGCAAAAAAGATTCCAAAGCCTTTTTCTAGCTCTGCATTTCTTTGGCTTTGCGTAAAATTATTCTTATAAAAGCCTTCATAATGCACTGCCGTATCTGACAAAGCCAGAGCAACACCGGAAGATTTGAGGTCCACACCAAGCTGATCCTGCGTATAAAAATTGAAAAGATCACCCTGACGGATTCCACAGAGGACCAGCACACCATAACCTTTTGTCTTTGTCATAATCCTGTGTAACTGCAGCTGTATATCATCCGGTAACTTGCTGCATTCTTTGATGTCATCGATAAGCAGGATCATCCAAGGCTCTTCCGTGATTTCGGCCGCAGCTTCTTTTCTTTTTCGCATGCGATCTGTCAGTTCTTTGAAGATCTGGGAAAATAAATCCTGTACTTTCTCAGTTTCTGACAGTTGCGCATAAGCAGTTCCCCTCTCTTGCAAGTCAGCCAGAGATTTTCTCTCTGAGTCCAGGCAATATAAAAGTGTATTGCCATTCACTTCCAGTACCATCCGTCCTATTCTACGAAGCATTGCGCTCTTTCCACATCCAACTCTTCCGGTAACTGCCATTGCCGTCGTTTCTCCAGGCATTACATGAACCGCTTCTATGCTTTCTGCATCCAGTCCAACGGCAATTCCCTGCTCGTTGCTACTGAGATCTGCCATACTTTTCACAGAAATGCTTTCTGGAAGAACCGGTATTCTCAAAGCAGGTTTTCCTTTCCAAGCTCTTGTCATGCCCTCTGCTTCTGCTTTCAAAGCCATTTCACGCTCTTTATCATTTTCTCCAGGTTCATACATTGCCTTCTGGAAATTGATCAGTTCCTGATTTACTTTGATCAGAGCATTACCTACTCTATCCGGCAATCTTGCCTCTCTCACCTGTCCTATTAAAGTGCTGTATTCACTTCGGTCAGACTGCATGAAAGAAATAGCCCCGGAAACATTTGCCGTCAGCTATAAGGCACGCCTGTATTGTTCACACCTGTATAAACAAAATAGATTCCTTTTGATGGACCCTCGCTAAAAAGACGGACAAATACGTCTTTATAATCCTGGTTCGATTCCAGAATACCACTGAAGCGATCAATCAAACAAAAACAGCCGGCATCTCTTCACTAACCAGTTCCCGGTAAGCTTTCAGAGAATCCACTCTCTCCTGATTGAAGATTTTTCTTCTCTCGTTCAGGAAACTGATCAGCATATTTATAAGCTTACCCAGCTTCTCTTCCTGTCCGGATCCCACAACGCCTCCCACCTGCGGGAAGGCCTCCATACCTGCCATATCCGCAATGATATAAAGATGCATATCCTGCGGAGAATACATACGGCATAAAGATGTTGCAATCGTCCGGAGCAATGATGTCTTTCCTGTCTGCGAGCTTCCAAAGACACCGAAATTGCCTTCCTTCAGGAAATCCATATACTGTATTCCCTGCACCTGAAGCTCCGGTCTGTCAAAAATACCTATCGGCACTGATAACCAAGGAGCATCTGTCATCTCCCATTTTTCTCCGTCAAAGCCACCCTCAACCGGCAGTTTCTTCCAGCTAAAGAGATCTGGAAGTTCTGTTTTCCACGGCGATGGCTGCTTCTCTATACCTGCCGCTTCTGCTGTTCTTGCTATATAAGCTATCACTGCCTCAATTTCTTTCTTATCCGAAACAAATCGGGTGTGGTTTTCTTCTACTGTTTTGATACGCGATCCATCTACTTCTACATAGCGCACTTCCAAAGCACCCTGCTCTTTATTTTCCTGATAAGGAGCTCCGGACCAGGCGGATTGGATCAACGCGAAAATTTCTGCCTTTTCGGAAGTTCCGACTCTTACATAAGCTCTTCCTGCCTGTGTAATCATCGCCGCATCCGGTTCATGAATCATCACCTTGCTGGCGGCAGCATTTTGCACCTTCATACAAATCTGATATTGGGTATTATTCCAGGTTCCCTCATCTACTGCATCTGCCGGACTTTGGGTAGCCAGAATCAGATGTACGCCCAGAGAACTTCCTTTTGCAGCTATGGAGTCAACCATTTTTTTGACAACCGGTCTTTCCTTGATCAGCTCTTTAAATTCATCAAATACGATCAGAAGTCTTGGCACCGCTCCTTTAAACTCACCCTTGTGATATCCTTTTATGTATTCCTTGATATCCTTTGCACCTACCGAAGCAAAAATGGCTTCTCTTCGCCTCAGCTCATGCTCCAGCGATTGAAAACATCTGTCAATCCCACTGCCAACATCCGTAATAATTCCACAAACATGTGGAAGCTTTTCAAGCGATGTTGCCGTACTTCCGCCTTTATAATCAATCACTACAAAAGAAACATCCTCCGGATGATAATTACATGCAATAGATAAAAGCCATGAAATAAGCAGTTCACTCTTTCCCGATCCTGTCATACCTGCGACAAGACCATGAGAGCAGTGTCTGTGAAGAGATAATGAAAACAGCTTGCCGCCTTCACCTTCCCCTAACGGCGCAGTGATATTCACAGCGCTATCATTCTTTTTCCATCTTTCCAGCACGTTCAGGTCGCGTACCTTGTTTGTATCCATGCATTGCAGGAAGGTAAGCGAAACCGGGATCTGTCCCTTGACAGCATCTTCAACCTCGATAGCCGACATCTGTCTGCAAAACGCATCAAACTTCTCTGTGGAATCGGCTGATCCATGGTAAACCACATTTTCTCATCTGCTCTGTATTTATAAAAAGCGGTGGCCGTTCTGTCATCATACGGATCATCCACATTTACAATATACTGGCAGAAATTCGGCAGATAATACTGTTCATCATATAAAAAGATTGTTGATATCCCCATAGCAGGATCATTTTCGGAAAGCATTGATAAAAAGCACTCCGTTTTTTCCTGGAAGCGAAAAGAAAAATATAATGTGGAATCGGACTCGTCCCATTTTTCCACTTCGCCTGAAAATCCGGATCCTTTCGTTCCGCAATGATACTGTTTACTTTCTCACGGAATTTAGCATAAGAATCTACATAGCCTTTTTCACTATTCAGCGAAAGACTTGCAAGAGATTCTTCTGTAAGCGGATCAAAATTCAAATATCTGGTCTGCAATTCATCGTCCCAGATATGAGGAAGCCAGCGCAAAGATTTCCATTCTTCCTCTTCTTCCGGATCAAAAACGCCTACAATACGAACATCTCTGAAAAAGTGCAATGTAGAAAGCGAAACCAGTATATTCTTTAATAGGTCTGTCACCTTGCCCTGTTTCCGATCACACCTACAGAACTATACTTTAAAAGATCCAGTCTGGCAGGGACATCATCTACCAAATGAGTCTCCTGTATAATACGGTCTGTCAACTCCTCCAGTTCATCCCTTTCCATATGGAAATCGTTGACATCTGTAGGCGGCTTTACATCTACACAAAGAGGGGCATACCCGGCGCCCATTCTGACCTGCAGAAAATCAGAGTCTGTCGCTGTTCTCTCCCATAAAGAGGTCGACATCTTATTCAGAATTGTTTCGCATATTTCCGGCGAAGGATTCTCCTGGTTTATGATTTCCTTTTGTTTTTTTCCGATAGCATGAATATGCGCCTTTTCTCCTGCAATATAGTCCGCATATTTCTGGAAACGTTCTTCCTCTTCGACCATAAGCATCTTACGCGCTTTTTTATTGCTATTTCCAATCAGGCTTCCAACAGGGGAAATCATCATTGCTGCACGCATAGCAAGCATAGCAGGCGAAAAACTCGACATTGCAAGCGAAGCTCCCGCCATGGCGCCACTACTTAAAAGTGGCAAAAAGTTGGCTTTCCTGATAGAAAATCTTTGTGGTTTATTAGGTAAATGCGACAATCTCACCTCATCCACAGGCAGGGATTCTCTGATTCTCGGCGAACGATGGTATACCGGATACCCTTTCTGCATAGAAACAATATTCGTCGCCATCCCAGGATGATTTATCTCTTTCTGATATTTGAGTTCCGGTGTTTCATGAAGATTATAAAAATATAAAGTGTTTTCTTTGCAAATAATACGCAAATCACAAATATCAATTTCATCACCGGATTTCAGCATTGCCTTTTTAAGGGGACTTCCATTCAGATAAGTGCCATATTTACTCCCTAAATCCTCTATTCGTATTTTTCCTCTTTCAGATGTAATGAGCAGGTGATTTCTGCTCACATAAGAATCATTTAACACAATATCATTTTTTTTAGATCTTCCGATATGAATCTGACACTCATAAGGAATCGGATATGATTCTGAATATTCTCCGGTATCCCTGGTAAACCTTACTTCTATTTTCGGAAATTCACAAATATTAACTAACTTAGCTTCTTCTTTCATTTCCTTTACTGACAAGGGGATTTTTTTGCATTCAACTTCAGGATTTGTTTTTTGCATGAAAACAGATCCCAAGTTGCCCGTCTACGCCAAGCTCTGACATCGGAAATGCATCTTTTTCACCAGATCCAATGGTATATTTTGTTCCTTCTTCAATATTCATCCGATATAAATGCTTTTCAGTGAAAATTGTAACTACATAACTCATACTGTTCCTCTGATTCCTTCCTCTAAACAAATGGTTTCCGACATCTTTTATATCAGATTCAACAGAACCTCCAGCTCCTGTTTTTTGCAAACGCCGGTGTTCCGTCTTTCTTCATAATTTGCCAGACCATGGTATAGATACCTTCGATCGGTGGCGTTGCGAATTCCACTTTGACAGAGATTTTTTCCCCCGGCATAACATGCGCTTTAAGTGGTACGCATAATTCCTTTTTCACGTAAGAAAAGTTATCTCCGTTGATACACTCCAAATAATACTCATTCCAAATAGTCATTCCTGTATTTTGAATAATCCAGGTGTGAGAATACAAATTCCCTGCAATAATCGGGACAGAAAGTTGAGGTATTTCTTCTATTACATTATAATTTTCACCCCGGATTGCTTTATCCTCTTCAAAATCCATTACCATGAATGCAATCCTATTCCCAATTTATCCGGGAAAACAATCTTTCCTTTGCTATCCTTCATTTTCCAGTTCATGACATAAGTTCCCGGTTTGTCCGGTGCATAAAATGATACACTTGGAGACACTTTATCCTCCCGGG
>ENA-OQCS01000065-OQCS01000065.1-human-gut-metagenome-genome-assembly--contig:-NODE-65-length-45223-cov-8.739046_pt1 | contig 45223 bp, 61 predicted proteins | sample MGYA00242757_ERZ504575 | MGnify/ENA primary metagenome ERZ504575 (study PRJEB26092, sample SAMD00036297) | human gut metagenome | host: Homo sapiens | study: EMG produced TPA metagenomics assembly of... | reverse complement strand
TTCTCCTGCCTCACGCTCCTGCACCTCAAAAGGTACGGAGATGCTTTTGAAGCCTATCCAGGACGATGCCGCCCGGAAAAACATGCTCCGTTCAGGCATGGCGAGAACACTCTCCACCGCTTTCCTGTCCAGCAGCTTGAAATCAGAAGCATTTTCCATATCAAAGCCGGTGGCACGGGACATGATCCGATAGAAAAATCCGGCACTTTTTCTGTGAAAAAGAGTTTCTTTTCCACGTTTTTTCTTGATACCCTCCACAACCTCGTAGCCCTGCTTCCAGAGCCGGTACATTTCCAGGAGGATCTCCGGCGGATGCTGCAGGTCACAGTCCATCACAGCCACCGCATCTCCGCAGGCCTGTGCAAGGCCGGCCATAATTGCTGCTTCTTTTCCGAAATTTCTGGAAAAATGCACACCTGTCACATTTTTATCTTCTCCGGATACTTTTTCTATCGCTGCCCAGGTTCCGTCAGAGGAACCGTCATCTACCAGGATCAGTTCATAAAGGATCCCGGCCTGCCCCAGGAGCTCTCTGAGAGTCCGGCAGGTTTTCTCCAGCATCGGTTCCTCGTTACAGGCAGGCAAAACTACCGATAATCGGCTCATTTCTCCTGTTTTCCCCTTTCTTTTTGTTTTCCCCGGTGCCGGTAAGATATTACGATCCCGGCAAACAGGATAAGGCCGATCACCGTCAGTATCATTCCGGGCACAATATACGGTGTACAGTATCTGAGCGTGATCGTATGCCTGCCTTTTTTTAATTCCAGTCCCATATACATACTGTTTGCCTTCACAAGTTCTGTTTTTTCTCCATCTACATAGGCGGTAAAGCCTGCGCTGTAGGGAATGGAAAATACCAGGATCTTATCGGAAGTGGTTGTGATATCTCCACGAATGCAATTTGTCTCCATTTTGATATTCTGAAGAGCTTCTTTTCCAAGCTCCTCTGTCTGTTCTTCAACAGAAAACATAGGCTGACATACCACATACAGATCATCAAAGGTATATTCTCCCGGCATAGAGAATGTCAGTGTCATAGTTCCTGCAGAATAGTTTTTATATCCCATATTCAGAAGAAAATTATGTCTTCCGCTGTAGCCGTTGTATTTATCTGTAAAGATCCGGATAGTCTTGTCCACGGATCCCAGCGAAACATCCACTGCTGATTCCTTGCTTTCTTTCCAGTAGCGCCAGTTATTGTCTTCATAACGTACTGTATTCTTCTCATATTCTGTCATGGAATCCCATTTTTATCACTGACCACTGCACGTGGAGAATAGGCATTAAAATCCAGATTTTTTGCCACAAGATAAACCTCTGCCTCTGGTTCTCCCTGATATCCGATCTGTACGGTCGCTCCTTCTTTGGTCACAATGATCTTTCCGTCTTTTATCTTACAGCCTTTTCCTGCTTCCAGTGTAAAATCTGCTTTCTTATCGTCAAAGGTGAGGTCTGTCTCAGAAAGACTGCTGTCCTCAAGGACTGCCCCCTGCAGGAGTGCCTGCTGCTTTTCGGTCACAGAAAGCTTTTCATACTTTTCTCTGGGGATCCAGGAATCATAGGTATAACCAAGAGGAAGGGAATCCTCGTCTTCGTAGATCCTGTATTTTTTTGTGACTTCTGCTTCACTGTCATAGACGTATGGCAGATACCCATATCCGCTTTTTTGATGGCAAAATATTTCACCGAGGCAAGACGATCCAGGATACTCCGTCCGTCCAGGCTGCTGTAATGATAATCCCAGGGGGTATTCAGATACATCTCATCAAAGAAACGGCTGATATTTCCATTGGCCACACTGAAATAATAGGAAGTACTGTTGGTTCCCATATACATTGCAGTGTTTACATAAGAGCCCGTTTTGTACTGGTCATATCTGGTAACCGCTGAATCGTCCATTGACCGGATCGCTTTGTCCGGTCCGGACTGAAGCTTCTCCAGCGCCTGATCCTTTTCCTCAAATTCTGACAGATAATCTTTTTCGTAAGATACTGGTATGAAACATTCAGAAGGATGCTTGTCACAAGCACGGCCACGATCATTCCACAGAGATATTTTCCCTGTGTAAATACGTTTCCGTAGGAAACCACTGTAAACACAGCCAGGACCAGCATCATCAGTGCCATGATATTGCGTTCCGTACGGGCGGATTCTGAAAACAGTGCCAGCACGCCATATATCAGCAGCATCACAAATATCCGTCGTTTTTCCCTGATGCCCAGCGTAAACAGTTCCGGATATGCCTGTACCAGGATATATGCGATCAGCATTCCATACGCCCAGATCCATCGGTTGGACACGTATGAAAATCCATTCAGTACATGACCTGCAAAGGGGATCAGCAAAAACAGATTCAGAAGCACAAAGCCCAGCTTCAGTCCCGTATATTTTTTCTTTTTGGAAAAGATCACAAACACGCCTGCCATTGCAACTGCGGAATATCCAGCAACTCCCCACTGGATCATATTTTCGCCGATCAGGCAGCCGAGATATTTTTCGTAGTAAATGCGGTCATATAACAGCGGCACATAATTCTGCGCCTGAAAGCGCTCTGTTCCAAACAGAGTCATGACCACAGGTAAAAAGATCAGTGCAGCGATCATAAGTGCGACCAGATAAAAGCCAGCAAATTTCAGGAACCACTGAAATACATCTTTTACTGAACGCTTGCGGAATATTCCAAAATACCGGAAAGCTGCATACAGCACCATAAAGATACTGATCATATAAAAGAAATAAAAATTAGACATTGCCGCTACAGCCGTCGCACAGATAAAAAGGTATGGCTTTTCTTTTTTGTAAATCTTTTCAATTCCCATAAGGACCAGCGGCAGATAGATCATGGGATTGGAAAAATATGGGTGCTTCATGGACGCATAAATGGTCCATCCTGCAAAAATATAAACAAGGCTTCCAAGAAATGTGGCCTGTTTGGGATTCTTGCGGTAAAAGCAGTAAATGCTGAATGTGATACCCGCCAGATAAATGCGGAGAAAGATCAGAATCTCATATAAGATCTCTGTGTCTTTTTCCGGTACAAAAACGGACAGTAAGGTCAGCGGATCACCGATCGCATAATAATGAAGTGTTGTAAGGATATCGGAACCGTATCCGATATGCATATCCCACATAGGAAGGGAAAGCTTATGTTCCGTCACCAGCGTCTGCAGAACATTCCGCAGATATTTTCCATAATAGGCCAATGCATTGATGTGCTGCGGAACACCGTCATGACTCCAGATCAGGGATTTTCCATTGAAATAAAAACAACTGTAAATAAACAGCGAGATCGCCGCAAAAACAATCGTATACAGAATATAAAAATCTGCTTTTTTCTCTTTCCGGGATTTCTCCTTCGAAAAAATTCTCTTCATATATGTCTCTCCTGTATATGAAAAAAGGCCTGCGGTGCGCTAAACACCGCAGGCCTGTCACCTAATGCTTAATCAGCAAGCACACTGTATAAACAGTAACTATTGATCAATAATTAGTCTTCTTTCTTATCTGCTCCGTAAAGAGTGATAAGTTTCTGCAGATACTCATATCTAGCCTGAGCCTCAGACTCGTTCTTAGCAAACAGTCTTGCAGCTTTCTCAGGATTCTGACGCTGCAGAGAATTGTAACGAACCTCACCGTTCAGGAAGTCCATATAGTTCTCCATATCCGGTGTCTTGGAATCAAGCTGAACTTGTTCTCAGCAGCCGGGTTGAATCTGAAGTTGTGCCAGTATCCGCACTTAACTGCCAGCTCTTCCTCTGTCTGAGCTTTGCTCATACCTTTCTTGATACCATGGTTGATACATGGAGCGTAAGCATGATCAGGGATGGTCCCGGATATGCCTCTGCCTCTGCGATTGCTTTTACAGTCTGGTTGAAGTCAGCACCCATGGAGATCTGTGCTACATATACATAGCCATAGCTCATTGCGATAGATGCCATATCTTTCTTCTTAGTCTCTTTTCCGCCTGCTGCGAACTGAGCGATCGCACCTGTCGGTGTAGATTTGGAAGACTGTCCGCCTGTGTTGGAGTAAACCTCTGTATCGAATACCATAACGTTGATGTCACGTCCGCTTGCAAGAACGTGGTCAACACCACCGAATCCGATATCGTAAGCCCATCCGTCACCACCGAAGATCCACTGGGATTTCTTGGAGAGGAAGTCTTTCTGTGCAAGGATCTCGTTAGCCTTGTCACATCCGCAAGCCTCAAGAGCTGCAACGAGTTTCTCTGTAGCTGCACCATTTGTTGCGCCTACAGCATAAGTATCCAGCCATTCCTGACCAGCTGCCTTAACATCCTCGTTTGTTCCGTTAGCTACAAGGTCTTCGATCTTCTCTTTCAGACCGCCACGGATCGCACGCTGTGCAAGAAGCATACCATAACCGAACTCTGCGTTATCCTCGAACAGAGAGTTTGACCATGCAGGTCCCTGTCCCTTAGCGTTTGTTGTGTATGGTGTAGATGGTGAAGAGTTACCCCAGATAGAGGAACATCCTGTAGCATTTGCAATGTACATTCTGTCACCAAAGAGCTGTGTGATCAGCTTAGCGTATGGTGTCTCACCACAACCTGCACAAGCGCCGGAGAACTCAAGGAGCGGCTGTTTGAACTGGCTGCCTTTTACAGTTGTCTCTTTATATTTAGCGATAACGTCTTCCTTCTGAGGAAGTGTTACACCGTAATCGAAGAATTTCTGCTCTTCTGTGTTAGCTTCAAGCGGAGCCATCTCAAGAGCTTTGTTGCCTTTCTTTCCTGGGCAGACATTTGCGCAGGAACCACATCCTGTACAGTCAAGAGCGGATACAGTCATTGTGAATGTATAGTCTTTCATTCCTGTAAGAGGAAGTGTCTTGATTCCCTCTGGAGCGTTAGCTGTCTCATCTGCTGTCATAGCAACCGGACGGATTGCAGCATGCGGGCAGACGTATGCACAGCGGTTACACTGGATACAGTTGTCCGGAACCCATACAGGAACGTTAACTGCGATACCACGTTTCTCATATGCAGCTGTTCCGGATGGTGTTGTACCATCTACATAATCCTTGAATGCAGATACTGGGAGGCTGTTACCTTCCTGAGCATTGATCTTGCACTGGATGTTGTTTACGAAGTCCTGAGCATCCTGAGCACCGTGGGATGCGTGAGACATGAAGAGTCCCTCGTCCTCAGCGTTCTTCCAGCTCTCCGGAACCTGAACCTCTACGACCTGTTTAGCACCGGCATCGATAGCTGCCCAGTTCTTCTTAACAACGTCATCACCTTTACGTCCGTAAGTAGCTTTAGCAGCAGCTTTCATAAGCTCGATAGCCTGCTCCTCAGGAATGATTCCTGTAAGTTTGAAGAATGCGGACTGAAGGATCGTGTTGATACGTGTTGGTCCCATGCCAGTCTCAATACCAATCTTAACACCATCGATGGTGTAGAATTTGATATTGTGGTTAGCGATGAAAGCTTTAACCTGTCCTGGAAGATGTTTCTCAAGTCCTTCCATATCCCAAGCACAGTTCAGAAGGAATGTACCTCCGTCAACAAGCTCCTGTACCATGTTATATTTGTTAACATAGGACGGATTATGACATGCAACGAAGTTTGCTTTGTGGATCAGGTATGTGGATTTGATCGGTTTCTTACCGAAACGAAGGTGAGACATTGTAACACCGCCGGACTTCTTGGAGTCATAATCGAAGTAAGCCTGAGCGTACATGTCTGTGTTATCACCGATGATCTTGATGGAGTTCTTGTTAGCACCTACAGTACCATCAGCTCCAAGTCCCCAGAACTTGCAGTTTGTTGTTCCCTCTGGTGTTGTAACAAGTGGTGCGCCTGTCTCAAGAGAAAGGTTTGTAACATCATCAACGATACCGATTGTGAATTTCTCTTTCTCAGTGTTCTCATATACTGCTACGATCTGTGCAGGTGTTGTATCTTTGGAACCAAGTCCGTAACGTCCTGTAAAGATCTTAACATCGCTAAACTTGCTGTCGCGAAGAGCTGCAACAACATCAAGATACAGAGGCTCGCCAAGAGCTCCTGGCTCTTTTGTTCTGTCAAGAACAGAGATCTGCTTAACTGTATCCGGGATTGCATCGATAAGAGCCTGTGCACAGAATGGTCTGTAAAGACGAACTTAACAACACCGACTTCTTGCCAGCTGCCATAAGGTAATCGATTGTCTCCTCGATGGTATCGTTTACGGAACCCATAGCTACGATGATGTGCTCAGCGTCAGCAGCTCCGTAGTAGTTGAACAGTTTGTAGTCTGTTCCGATCTTCTCGTTAACTTTGTCCATGTACTCCTGAACAACTGCCGGAAGAGCGTCATAATATGGATTACATGCCTCTCTTGCCTGGAAGAAGATATCCGGGTTCTGAGCGGAACCTCTCTGACATGGATGGTTCGGGTTCAGAGCACGGTTACGGAACTCTGCGATTGCGTCCATATCTGCCATATCTTTCAGATCTTCATAGTCCCATGTCTCGATCTTCTGGATCTCATGAGATGTACGGAATCCGTCGAAGAAGTTGATGAATGGAACTTTTCCTTTGATTGCTGCAAGATGAGCAACCGGTGTAAGGTCCATAACCTCCTGTACAGAAGACTCACAAAGCATTGCACATCCATCTGACGACAGGCCATAACGTCGGAATGGTCACCGAAAATACAAAGTGCGTGGGAAGCAAGTGCACGGGCAGATACGTTGATAACTCCCGGAAGCTGCTCACCAGCGATCTTGTAAAGGTTCGGGATCATAAGCAGAAGACCCTGGGAAGCTGTGTAGGTTGTAGTCAGGGCACCTGCTGCCAGAGAACCGTGAACGGCACCTGCTGCACCTGCCTCAGACTGCATCTCTGTAACCTGTACTTCCTGTCCAAAGATGTTCTTTCTTCCCTGAGTTGCCCACTCGTCTGTAGCCTCAGCCATTACAGATGAAGGGTAATCGGTAAATAGCAGCTACATCAGAAAAAGCGTATGATGCATGAGCGGCTGCATGGTTACCATCCATGGTTTTCATCTTTCTTGCCATTGTTTTTTCCTCCTTAAAGGTTTGTTAAAAAATATATTATTTAGGCTTATGAAGGCCTAAATTCCATTGGTTATTATATCATAGATTCCCAGTTATGTCCATTTTCTTTCATTGTTTTTTGTATATTATCCTGTACAACGCCGTTATCTTTTTCACAAATAAAAAAGAGCTGTTCGGAATTTTCCCTCTCCAAACTGCTCTCCTTATCATCTCATACGCTTATCCCAACTCACATCCGGGAATCACTTCTCCTCTTTTCCGAAAAGATCCTTCATGGATTTCCGACGGAGCATTGTCCACAGCTGATCCTGGATCTCCTGAAGCTCATCATGTGCATGGCAGGGAACTCCGTCCTGTCCGTTCCTTGGACACTGATATGTGCCGTTCAGGCACTCAATGATGGACATATCCGGATCGATCGCACTGTATATCTCATATAATGACAGTTCTTCCGGATCTCTCTTCAGCGCGTAACCGCCATGAACTCCGCGGTATCCTTCCACGAGCCCTGCATTCTGAAGCTTCTTCAGTATCTTGTATGCAAAGGTGCTGTGATCGATTCCCTCTCACAGATCTCGCTGACGCTCAAACGCGGCTCCCACATCAATGCGCGGATAACCCGCATCGCATAATCGCTTTCTCTGGTGATAAACATTTTTAACCTCTCTTCTGTTCAACTAAGCTGCTGATTTATGATAGTTTCCGCATTCCATCCGATCTGCCACGTTCCTGGGTGTTTCTGATGTGCCAGAGAGCCGGATATCCATATCCCCGGAATACTTCATTACCACATACGACAGTATAACCCATTTTTTTATATAATAAAAGGTTATTATTTTCCTGTGATTCATAGTAATCCCCTGTTTTTCCTTTATTTAGCCGAAAAAAGGAAAATACAGCTTGCAAATTTTTCAGTTTACGGTACAATAGGAAACGATTGTAATGCTTTCGTATGTAATTGAAACGATATTTATTTAATGAAAAAAGAGGTATGATATGATTTCAGCAAATAACATCACACTGCGCGTTGGAAAAAAAGCGCTGTTTGAAGACGTTAACATCAAATTTACAGAGGGTAACTGTTATGGATTGATCGGCGCCAACGGCGCAGGAAAATCTACATTCCTCAAAATCCTTTCCGGTCAGCTTGAGCCTACCAAAGGCGACATTGTGATCACCCCCGGTCAGAGACTTTCTTTCCTACAGCAGGATCACTTCAAATATGATGCTTATCCGGTTCTGGATACTGTCATCATGGGTAATGAAAGACTCTATCAGATCATGAAAGAGAAAGAAGCCATTTACGCAAAGGAAGATTTCACAGACGAAGATGGCATCCGTGCCAGCGAGCTTGAGGGTGAGTTTGCAGAGATGAACGGATGGGAAGCAGAGTCCGATGCTGCTACTCTTCTCAACGGTCTCGGAGTCGACACTGAGTTCCACTATACACAGATGGCAGACCTTACCGGTAGTATGAAGGTCAAGGTTCTTCTTGCACAGGCTCTTTTCGGAAATCCTGATATCCTTCTTCTTGATGAGCCGACCAACCACCTGGATCTTCCTGCTATCGAATGGCTGGAGGAGTTCCTGATCAATTTTGACAATACGGTTATCGTAGTATCCCATGACCGTTATTTCCTGAACAAGGTCTGCACACATACTGCTGATATCGATTATGGCAAGATCCAGCTTTATGCCGGAAACTATGACTTCTGGTTTGAATCCAGCCAGCTTCTGATCAAGCAGATGAAAGAGGCCAACAAAAAGAAAGAGGAGAAGATCAAAGAGCTCCAGGAGTTCATCTCCCGTTTCAGCGCCAATGCTTCCAAATCCAAGCAGGCGACTTCCAGAAAGCGTGCCCTGGAAAAGATCCAGCTGGATGACATGCGTCCTTCCAGCCGTAAATATCCATACATCGACTTCCGCCCGAACCGTGAGATCGGAAACGAAGTCTCATGGTGGAAAATCTGTCCAAGACCATTGATGGAGTAAAGGTTCTGGACAACATTTCCTTCACTCTTGGTCGTGAAGATAAGGTTGCCTTTGTGGGTGCCAACGAGCAGGCCATCACAACCTTCTTCAAGATCCTTACAGGTGAAATGGAGCCGGATGAAGGAAATTACAAATGGGGCGTTACCACTTCCCAGGCATATTTCCCGAAGGATAACACACAGGAATTCGATAACGACCTTACTATCACCGACTGGCTGACACAGTACTCCGAGATCAAGGACGCAACCTACGTCCGTGGATTCCTTGGCCGTATGCTTTTCCCTGGTGAGGATGGTGTAAAACGTGTCCGTGTTCTTTCCGGTGGTGAAAAAGTTCGCTGTCTTCTTTCCAAGATGATGATCTCCGGTGCCAATATCCTGATCCTGGATGAGCCAACCAACCATCTGGATATGGAGTCTATCACAGCGCTGAACAACGGACTGATCAAATTCCCGGGAGTGATCCTTTTCACCTCACACGATCACCAGTTTGTACAGACAACTGCAAACCGCATCATGGAGATCCTTCCTAACGGCAAGCTGGTAGACAAGATCACCACTTACGACGAGTATCTTGCCAGCGACGAAATGGCCAAGAAGCGTCACGTATTCCAGGTTAACGAAGAGGACGCACAGGATAACTAAATCCCATGCTTCTGTAACAAAAATCTCCCCTGCTTCCGCCTTTACAGGCAGTCAGGGGAGTTTTTTTATCTGTTTTATATGCGCTTACTCCATGGTGATCGGAGCAAGCTTGCCCTGTGTTACATCCAGAAGATCTTTAAGCGGTACCTTCAGGGTAAGGCCTACTCTTCCACCACTTACATAAATCTCATCAAAGTTTTCGGCAGACTGATCAAACACCACCGGATAATTTTTTTTCATTCCAAGAGGGCTGCAGCTCCGCGGATATAACCCGTAATCTTTGTAAGATCCTTTACATGGATCATATCTACTGTTTTTTCGCCTACAGACTTTGCGGCTGCCTTACGGTCCACCTCTTTCTCGATCGGAACTACAAACACATAGTAGCCGCCGCTTTTCCCTTCCATGACCAGGGTCTTAAAGGACTGATCATGAGGGGCTCCTGTAATGTCTGCACAGTGGATCCCATCTATGAACTCTCCACAGTCATATGCGATCGCTTCATATTTTACTTTTTTTCGATCCAGCATTCTCATCGCGTTTGTTTTGGCTTCTTTTCCCATTTCTGTCACTCCTCGGATTTTTCTCAGTTGTCTTTCCACTCATCAAGTTCATCCAGATCCTCATCATTCATCAGATCCGGATCATCCCTGTAATTTCCATATTCTTCCTGCTCATCAAAATCCGCCATATTTTCAATATCCATCCGGCGTCTTTTCTGCTGCAGTTTTTCAAAATCTTCATAGCTGTCCCTGTTTTCCGACTCATCAAAACGATCATAGTCTTCATGATCCTCCGGATCTGCATAGCGGGATCTGCTTCCCGTTCCTGCATTCCTTCGTTCCCTGGTGCTGCTGCTCTGGCTGTATCTGCGGCCTCTTCTGTCATCCGAAGCATAATTTCTGTCGGAGGTTCTGTTTCTGCCGGAGGTTCCGGAAGTGCTTCTTCTTTCAGTGGAACTGCCTTTGCTGTTTCTTTCGCTTCCGGATCTTTTTCGGCTGTCTGCATAATTTCTTTCTCGTCTGTCAGAGTTGCGTCCTTCTCTGTCAGATGGTCTGCGGGAACGTCTTTCACCCCGGCTTTCCCGGTCATCGTTTGCCCGGTTTTCGTATGTATATCTGTGATCGTCCCTGTTACGGTCAGAGGTGTATTCACGACTGTTTCCTCTACGGTCCCTTCCTGCCGGCTTCCTGGTCTCCTCCGGCAGAGTTCCATCGTCGTCATCCTCTTCTTCGTCATCTTCCTCATCGTATCGGTCTTTGTTGATGGCGAACTGGATCAGCATACCAAGGATCGCAATTCCCGCTGCCATACCGACGCCATATGGAAACTGCGCCAGCCCTGCGATCTTGCAATGGATAATCCTGCCAGAACACCACCAGTATACTGGTTCCGACAATGATCACTCCTTCGCATAACGCATAGCAAGTACTCCCAGTCCCACGCCGATAAGGATGCACAGGAAAAAGAAAAAGAACTGGTCGGATGGACCAGATAGATACTCAATGTTATTCCGATACCAAATCCCAGTACAAAGATTCCTGCCCTGTAGATCAGAAACGAAACAACAGCCAGTACGATCCCCAGTCCCGCCATGCACCTGCGATCACCATTTTATCCTGAACACCGGACATATAGGTTACACCAAAGCCGGCGCCTGCTCCGATGATAAATCCAAAGATCATCATCCAGAACCGGAGGATACGATATCCCAGGATACAGTTCAAAAGCCCGAAAACGCAGAGCACTCCATATACGATCACCATCAGCTGGCTGATCTGTTCCATACCTCCTGCTCTCTGCAGTATGTCAAATCCTCTTGACAACATATCCATATTCATAACTTACTCCTCTCTTTCCAAAACCTCCGGAAATCTTCCCGAAGATGTTTCAGAAAATAAAATATATGGTATAAAAATTATCCATCACTCCATAATGATACTCCACCTGACCAAGTCCGTGAAGTTTCATATAATACTGTGCCACATTCTGTACCACGCCATCATCCAGCAGTTCCTGACAGGCTTCGGAAAAAGCTTCCTGACTGCCAAACTTGAAACGCACTACAGCCGCACCATTATCCATTCTCATCTTACAATAATCATATATGTCCTGCCAGCTGTAATCTTCAAAGTACCCCTGGTTCAGCACATAAAAATCCAGATCCTTCGCAGTACATGCCGGAACTGTCAGTTCTTCCGATGGTGTATAGGTTTTTTCATATTCTTCCGGGAAAGGGCAGAGATAATCGTAAATGATCGTCTTATGTTCTTCCAGCTGTGCGGCATCTCCATTTAAAAAATCCGGCTGATCCCCATTGGTAGCATCTACATAATAATACTCCTGGCCTATTTTTACAATATCCCATGCATGACCCTCTGTACTTCCTTTTGTGCTTCCGTCCACATAAATACAGGGAATATCCAGCCTTTCCAGAAGATACTGGACAGCTCCTGCATATCCGGCACAGACTGCGGATTTTTTCCAGAAAACACCTGCTATGCTCTGATCATCCTCCCCAGTCTGATACTGGGTATGGTCAATAACATACGTATAAACAATGCGTACCTTCTCGTAGTCACCGGCATCCTCCGGGATCAGGCTCTGACCTCCTGAAAGCTCTGCTCCATGGCCGTCTGTATCTCATCGATCTCACTGTCTGTATAAGTATAGCCCGGAGTAAAAACGCAGTAATCACTGTCTGAATACGTAGTTTTGTAAATTTTTTCACGATTGTGGACCCAGAATATCTCCGGGTGGTCTTTCAATACTGCATGATAGCTTCTGTCAATACTGTCATCATCGGAGATTGTCAGATAAAACTCCTTTTCCCGGGCACGGATTCCTTTCAGCAGCTCCCGATATACTCTCTGCTCTTCTTCCGTAAGCTGTTTGAAATAATATTCCTGATGCCCTTCTTCGCTCTGGGCAACCTCCATCTGACGCAGTTCCTCTACTTCCTTTGGTTCGCCTGAAATAATGCTCTTTGCTATGGAGCGGATCTGACCCAGTGCCCCTGCCGAAGCGCTAAAGGGCTGAAGGATCACTGCAGCTGTAAGCACTGCGGCTGCCATGGGGCAGAAATTTCTTTTTTTCATAATATCATGTCCTATGTCTGAAGCAGCGATTGTAAGAAAGGGCAGCCTCCCGTGGGAGACTGCCCTTATCTTCAATCGCTGTCCCTTAGTTTTCCATTTCCAGTGTTTCTACATCATCATCAAATGTATCCACTGCATCGTCCATGGTCTCCTGATCCAGAGTCAGCGTCTCAACTTCATCTTCTTCCTCATCCTCCTGCAAAGCCTTATTCTTAAAATCTGCAAGAAGGTCACTGGAAACAGTATCACCGGATGCCAGTGCATCCTTCAGTGCATCAGATCTAACCACATCCGTGAGGAGCTTTTCTGCACTCTTCTCTGTCAGAACATCATTCTCTGTAGCTGTGGTCTTATTTTCCTCCGCTGTTGTATCCTGATAGAAGGATGGCTTTCTGATATAACGGAAGCTTGCACTGTATGCCTCACCAACCGTTACACCATTCTTGCTTGAGGAACAATGTACTGCGATCCAGTCGCCGGAATCCGTCTTTCCGCACAGGATACCAACGTGGTTGTTGCTTCCTGCTTCCGGTCCTCTCTGGAATACCAGATCTCCTGGCTGTGCATCTGCTTCGCTGACAACACCGGCCTTCTCCCATTGGTCAGAGGTTCCGTCTCCAACTGCTGCCTGCATTCCCTGATCCTTATATCCATTGATCACTGCCCAGGTAACAAAGCCGCTGCAGTCCAGACCATATGCACGGAGCGTACCGGAGCTTCTGCTGCCGTCTGCTGATACCTTCTCAACGGAGCCCCAACTTGGATCTTCTCCGATCACCGTAGATTTGCCGCCCCAGAAATATCCGACCTTGCCAACCAGTGAATACGCTGCGGTGATAACATCTACACGATCCTCAGAAACATTGTCTCCCACGCTTTCACGGACAAAGCCTTTGGATGCGGTAACTACCGCGCAGAGAAGCTTACAGTCTGTTTCCACATATTTCTTAAGGACGCTTCTGTCTTTCTTTGCAATATTGTTCTTCTTGATGTAGTAGTTGATCTTGCGATTTCCGTAGGATATCTTGGTAATATCCTGCTTGTCCCTGACGATGGGGTTCATCTCCGCAAAGATCCTTGCCAGATCATCCTTGCAGGATGCATCCAATGTAAATGACGTTGCTCCTGCTTTGCTCTTTTCGTAAATATAAACAGCAAGGATATCCTGCCAGTTTCTTACCAGAAGTGTATTCTCCGTATCGGTAAGCTTGTTCTTCTCTTTATATTCTCTTTCGATCTCTTCCATTACAGAAGCAAAATCATCAGAGAAGGACAGATGATAATTGCTCTTAAGACTATCCAGATAAAAATCCTTGCCCGCATGGAGATTGGATACCATATTTGTCACATAAACAGGATCTCCGATCTGTGTTGCTGTGGCGTTATTTCCATCTGTGATCTCTGTATTCTTGTTATCTTCCGTGCTGCTATCATCTTTTTTGTTATCTTTTTTGTTGCCTTTTTTGTTATCACTGTCGTTCTTGTCGACAGCTGCAAGCTTGGCTTCTGCCTCAGTCAGGATCTTATAATTCGTAACCTTGGCCTTTTCTGTATTAGACAGTGCCTCATAAGCTGCACGTACGCTATTTATCTCCGCTTTATCTGCTGCTGTGATCGTTCTACCTGCCAGTGCTTTGATCTTCCGGATCACCGCCTGTACCTTTGCAGAGTCATCCCTGGCCGGTGTTGCCGTCGGTACAGGTGTTGCGGTTGGCTCCGGCGTTGCCGTTGGTGCAGGTGTCGCTGTCGGTTCCGGTGTTGCCGTTGGTGCAGGTGTCGCTGTCGGCTCCGGTGTTTCCGTCGGCGCAGGTGTCGGTGTATCTGTTGGCTCCGGCGCTGTAGTTGGTTCCGGGTCAGGTGCAGCAGTTATTTCCGGTTCCGGTGCAGCTGTCGGCTCCGGTTCTGCCGGAACTTCTGGTTCCGGTTCACTTACCTCACTCCCGTCTCCTGAAACACCTTCCTCAGCAACAACATTATCTGCTTCCTCGGCGGCTTTTACTCCGGTTGGAATTGCCAGTACCATAGCTGATAACATCGTGATGCAAAAAAACTTATTCAGGTACTTGTTCTTCATATTTATTAAGATGCTCCCTTCTTTCCTTGAACATCCCTTTACTTCCCCTATAATAAAGGTCTGCCTTAAACCGTTTGATAACTTAAAGTTTAATTCAATTTATTTTAGCATACGAAAATCGTGAAATCAACTGTTCTGGTAGGATATCTCCTTCAATTCATCTATTTTTCACTTTTTATTCACATTTTTGTAAGATTTTTTAGAGTTTACCATAACGTAAAAAAGCCACAGTGCTCTCACACACTGCGGCTTTTTATATACTGTCAGACAGTCACTGCCGGCTGTCCGCCCATATGAAACTGTTTTCTGACACAGAGCTGAAAAATTCCCTGTACAACCTGATAGCACACCCGAAGGATAAAACGGATGTCATCGGCAATGCACCGCGGGCTTTCCAGATAATATGCATGACGCTCACGGATATATTCCACAAGTTCCTCAAAGCTTTCAAACTGCTTCGCTTCTTCCAGCTGGCTGTCTGCTGCGCCGCTGAGGATGCATTCTCTCAGGCGGTTCTTCAGCTCAGCTTCATAAGAATTATGTGCTGCAAGATTTCCTTTGTATGTTTTGTTATGAGGAAAAGTAAAATAATCAGCCATATAATGCATGACCTCACCGAATCTTCTCCAGTATACTCTGGCATTCTCTTCCTCCGGGTTCTTCTCGACAAGCGCCTCATCTTATTCTGGAGGTGATCGAATGTTCCGAAAAACTCATGTCTGGTGGTGAGAAACGATGGTTTCAGATCAGGCATGATATTACCCAGGCAAAACGCTTTTCTGTGCTGCTGGAGACTGTACACCTCAGACATCTGGTCAGCCAGGTATCTGCCTAACAGTATATGTGATTTTTTACGCAATTTTTTCCCTCTTCCTTCTTTCCTGATCCAGATCCTGACCGGTCAACAGTAATTTGGTTCCGCCCGGTCCTCTTCTGGAATCCATAAATCATCCGTTTACCGGAACCAACTTTACTATAGCACTGTTTTTTCAAATAATCAAATAAAGATTATGTAAATTTTAATCCAGATCAAAAAGCTGCCGCTGCTTCAGATCAATAGATGCCCAGACGGTACTTGTCTTCGGTTCTCCGTAAAGATAAACCGTGCTGGAAACCTGAGCCCAGACTTTGCAGCTTTTGCGGTAATCCTGTGTACCGTCCTCCTCCGTCTTTCTCAGATATGTCTCGATCCCCGGAACTGTAAGACTGTAGGCAGTGTTCTGAACATTATGGAATTTTCCATCTGCACTGCAATATAACAGCTCATTCTCTTTCCCATAGGGGATCAGGCTTCCGATTTTTTCTGTGATATCTGTAAGCTTCCTGTTCCTGAGTTCAGACGGAAGGGTATTCTGAATGCTGTTATCCGGAAGCTGTCCGTTTTCATCTTCGATATAAAATTTCAGGACCATCTCCTGATCCTTCAGAGCATCCTGATCCAGATCTGCGCTGACCATATTATAATCCTTTACATTGATGTTCAGGTCTGCATTTGTCTCCAGCGTATTTGCCTCCCCAGTTGTCCAGGTACTCTGGTCTGTCATATAATAATGAACCGATTCCGTCCGGGCAGAAGGATCAAGAGTATTTACAAAGCTTACCTCCGGCTGTACGGCTGTGACATTGGCCGCTGCCACGATCGCATTGATAAAAAGCCTGATCTCATCATCGCCGGTCACTGCAGAATGCCCGGCTCCTGTATAGATCACATTGCCCTTACTGTACAGATAATAATTATTTCTCACATCATTAGGAGATTTATCATAAATTTGTTTTTTACAAAAAATAACACATGTAGCAAATTTTATCAAAAAACATCAGAATATACAAGCAAAAAAACTGTTCTGCAATCCTGTATTGAATTGCAGAACAGTTTTATCAGTTCAAGCGGATATCCGCATCCCGCATTCGGTTAAATTCCATATACCTCTTTATTATATTTTTCAATCTCGTCATCAATAATTGAATCTACATGAGGGAACAGACAACCGGGACCTCCATAGGTAATACATGGAATGAAATGTCCATGTGGTGCATACTCCTCACATGCTCTTCTGACCTCCTTACGGATCTCTTCTTCTGTGGAATCCACACGATCTACGATCGAAGCATCGATTCCGCCCATAAGTGTCATTCTTCCGTTCAGCTGTTTCTGGAGCTTCGGAATATCATTCTGCGGAAGTGTTCCCTGCCAGATGTCAATCCCAAGATCAACCATATCCTCTATGATCGGTTCCATGAAGGAATCTGCGTGATGCATGATGATCACTCCATGGTCTTTCATATATTTATAGGATCTTTCATACTGTGGTTTGATAAATTCTCTCCATGTGTCCGGACTGATGAACAGGGACTGCTTGGAACCCCAGTCATCATGGGAAAGGATGATATCCGGGTGGAGATTATCAACGATCAGCTTTGTAAGCTGGAAACGGTACTCCCCAATGGCATTGCAGAGATCCATCATATCCTCCGGCTCAAGAAGGAAGTTCACCAGCATATCCTCAAATCCCATCAGGAAGTGAAGCCTCTCAAAAACACCTGTAGGCATAAATGCCATGAAAAGGCTTCCTGAATCCTTTATCTCCTGTGCCTTCTGTTTAAATGGTTCCCATAAAGCCGGATCCGAGCACTGACCGACAATATCCGGGATCACCAGCTGCTCTTTCCATTCTGTGATATCATCAATGACCTTGTTGTCCTCTGTTACATGTGGCATTGCAGCCAGCTGTTCCTGAGGCCAGAGGATCTCAGTTCCGAAAAGATCCTTCATAGGCTCCATACCACGGTGACGGTTTCCACGCACATAATTATTTGCCGGGTTCGGCGGGTAAAAGGTCGCACCCTCATACTGTCTCAGAAGTCGTTCCGGCCTGCCGTCCTTTTTTATCGTTTCAAGTAAAATCTCCGATGCTTTCAACATAATGCTTCCTCCTTTATTATCCTGTGATCTTTCAAAATACCCGATCACTTATCTTTATGATCTTGCGTCAATCTCAGCCTGATACTGAAGAACCTTTTCCTTTGTGATCTTAAATCCAAACACGAGAAGCAGAAGACCTGCCAGACAGAAAATAGCCGGAACAAGTGCAAAGGAAATCGTCATTCCCTGACGAGCCGTCCCCTCAAGAACAACTCCAGATTTCCAGCCTACCGCCACAAGACAGGCGCTGAGGATCGTTCCTCTTAAGAATACGGCAATCTTCAGCGGAAGATTCTGTAATCCCATGATCCATCCGGATGCATCTTTTCCGCTCTTCCATGTTGCATACACTACAGTGTCCGCATAAAGTGCAGGTGAAGCTGCAAAAGCCATACCATAGAAGAACTGGGCAAGTGTCATAAGGGCGATCACTGTCATTGCATTTCCATAGAAAATATATACAAGGAACAGTGATACTGCCATTCCTGCATAAGCATGATCATAGTTGTACGGGACGATATTGCTTTTGCAATGTATCTCATGGAAAAAGCTCCGATGATGGCACCGATAGCAACACAGAGAAGATAAGTGGTCATCAGTCCCGGATTTCCCATTGCATCCCTGAAATAGTAAATAGCAGATGCTGCTGTTACAAATTTCACACACCATTTTGCAAGGTCTGCCAGCATCAGGACCATAAGAGGTGGATTCTGAAACAGGGAAGCAAACATCTCTCTGATCGTGATCTTTGTTTTGTCATTTTTCTTTCCTGCTGTTTCCGTTTCAATCTCTTCATAGCCTTCCGTCATCTTGAAATGGGCAAAATAGGTTACGACCATCAGAATACCCAGGCAGAAAGCTGCTGCTGCAAATTTATTTTTCTCACCGACATATCCGGCAAGAAGTGTTGCAAATGGAAGACCCATATAGGAAAACAACAGACCGCCTATGTTATTCCAGGTTGCCCTGGAGGATGCAAGCGTTGCTTTGTCTTCCGGTGTTTTACCAACAACACTGATCAGGGTTGCGTTGGCAACATAGCTGAAATTCCATGCCACATGAGATGCGATGGATGCGGCAATGATCACCACTGCCGAAAGCCATTCATTATCACTGACACGTATGAACATGAATGCGTACAGAAACGGCACCATCCACGGAACCATGATCAGCCAGGAACGATAACGCCCCCATTTCTTTGCTTTTGTGCCATTGATGATTCCTCCGTAAAGCCAGGACAGACATGCATCAACAATGGTAAATACGGAATTGATCACACCAGCTACACCAGCTGCAAAGCCTGCCAGATCCGTCAGAAATGTCATAAAGTAAAATGTCTCGATATTACTCATAAGAACAAATCCGGCATCACCAACACCAAAGAAATATTTCAGGGCATTTGTAAGACCCTTTTTCTGTTTCGGATCTTGTTTCGGTATTTCATTTTTACTCATTTTCTTTCCCCCTTCGCTGTTTTTTGTGGGGCCGGCCATTTCCACAACTTCACGTTACCTTTGATGATTACAGTATAGTTGTTTTTTTTCTTGTTCGTAAATCCGCACACTTCTTCATTCTTTCTCCAATGCTTCATACTTTTTGTACAGTTATTATTGTAAATATGCACAAATAATTCCCTCTCTGTTTTCTTTTTATTTTCCGTCTAATATGTTATAATTTCCTATAAATACAAGGCTTTTATGAATTGGAGGAAATATTTTGAACAAAAGAGAGCATTTCGTGAATAGCCCGCATACAGGTTTCCATCTTAATCTCCAGATCATTGCTGACGATTTTGCGGAGAAAAAAGAGGATGTTTCCATCCTCTGCCGTGAAGACCCCCTGACGCTGGATGGTCTTCGCATATATCAGGCAGGAGCCTGCTAAAGCCATGCTACCTTTATCTTGTCTTCGGCAATTCTCTTTCCGAAAGCTTCCTGCGATACCAGAACATCGCATTTGTAGTGGTGGGCTCCGGTGATCTTTCCTGCTTTTCCGAAAGCTGCAGGATCCTTCACATTAAGGGAACCCTTTCTTTTTCTGAGGTCTTCAACCAAATACAGCAGACCTTTGACAGATATTCTGACTGGGACAGTAAACTCCAGCTTGCACTTGGAAGTATCGATCCGCTGAATGAGATGCTGGAAGCCAGTCTGGATATATTTCATAATCCGGTTTTTGCCCACGACACCAACTTTTATATCCTTTCTTCTCCCCGGCACGTAACCGGTATGTCCGAATGGGTCCATGACCAGCGTACAGGTAGACTCATCGCACCTTTAAGCCTGATTCAGGATTTCAAGCTTGATGCCGAATACCAGCGCACACTTATCACCCACGGCGCCAATATTTATTCCGAAGAGCTCCGCGGTTACCGTATCCTCTACATGAATCTCTGGGTCAGCGGCAATTATCAGGGCAGGCTTTGTGTAGATGAGCTCCAGACGGAGATACAGCCCGGACATTTTTCTGCTCTTGAGTATCTTGGCTCCTTTATCGAGCTATGCATCCGTCGGCACAATCTGTTCCAAATCTCAATGGGAAATGACTCCCGGCAGTTCTTCACGGAGTATCTTTCCGGAAAGCTCACAGAACTACAGGCAGTTACCGATCAGATCCAGTATCTGAACTGGAATCGCCATGACCGGTATCTTGTACTTCGTCTGGAAACCCAGCAGCAGGATGACCGTATGCACTCTTCCATCGCCACACTGGGACACATTGAAGCCCAGATCCCGGAAGGTCTGGCTTTTACCTATCAGCAGGGAATCGTTGTGATCGTTAATCTGTCCTTTAAGCACTCTGTATCTTCCGATGTTATCAGTTCACTTGCGATCATCCTGCGCGAAGGGCTTTTTAAAATGGGAGTAAGCTCTGAATTTCGTGATTTTCTCCTGATCCCTCAGGGATATATTCAGGCTGTTTCCGCCTTGCGCCTGGGCAAAAAAGTCAGAGCATGGCCTGGTGCTATCATTTTGATGCTTATCTTCTGGAATATATGCTTTCCCAGATCAGCCATCAGATCAGTCCCGAGCTTCTGGTCTCTTCACGGCTGGATGCACTGCAGAATTATGACCGAAAAAACAATACTGAGCTGTATCACACACTCAAGGTCTATCTGGAGCATGAACGCAATTCTCTTCAGACAGCCCGTGAGCTTTTTATACATAGAAGTTCCCTGACCTACCGTCTGGAGCGCATCCAGAAACTCACAAAGGTTGATCTGGATAATCCGAAAGACCGGCTTCTTCTGCAGCTCTGCTTTCTTCTGCAGGAAAAGGACCAGACTGTCACCTGACAACCTGGTCCTTTTTTCTGCTTATATCTGTAAAAACTCCAATCCGAAATAATGTTCCATCCATAGCCTGATGGTTTCTTCCGAATCGCTTATTTTCGTTTCAATGGATCCATCTTCCTTCTGGATTGTAAGAACATCCCCGGTCAGCGCAACACTTCCTTCCGGTCTGCAGATGCTCACCACTCTTTTTCTGGTAATTAATACATCTGGAGATTTTGCACAATAGAAATTCAGCAGTTCAAAATCTGCTTCTACTGTAGGAGTCTGTGAAAATCTGAGTATTGGCAGATATTTTTCTTCTTTCCTTCGTTCAACAAGTATCTCTCCGTTTGTATTTCCCGGCTTCATGTTAACACGGTACCATCCGTTTTTTTCTCTGTGGATACCATCCTTCATAAGAACCGGCTTCTTGGGTCCGGGACCTCCGTATCCTACATCACAGTAATAGCTTCCTTCCTCAAAAATAACAAGGGTTGCCCGGTGCAGGACCGGCGGAAGCTCTTCCCGGTTCCACAATATCCTTACCGCCACAGGGATCACACGGAAATCCAAAGCTTTCAGAAGCTCATAAAACAATTTATTCAGCTCAAAGCAATATCCGCCTCGTTTTCTGACAATGATCTTCTCATAAATATCTTCCGACCTCAGAGAAGGAATCCTTCCCGCGTCAAAAACTTCCAGATTTTCAAAGGGAATACTGCAAAGATGAAGGTCCATTATCTTTTCCAGACATTTTTTATCTGTTCTTAATTCACCCTCATATCCGATCCTGTTCAGATATGCCTCCCGTTCTCTGTCATTCATTTTTTCACTCCTGTTCTATTCAAGAAGATAACAGCTGGTATAGGCGATCGTACAGGGACCATAATAGTATTCCAGACCATTTGCCTGGCATACCTGTGTTACCAGCATTCCATAGGCTTCCATCGAAGAAAATGCCTGTTCGGGGAAACGGCATGGAGCATCCGGATATGTACACGTTTTACATTTTGTACAGCACCCGGCCCCTATGGGGAGCATGCCCGGCCATCTTTCTCTGAGCATTTTTTCAAATTCATAAAAATTCTGTTTATGAACCGCTTCGGTCTCCATCATCGTCTCTCCGTCCAAAGGATCCTCCAGTTTCCCCACTGTCTGGACAATAATGCCTTCCCTGTACTTTTCTATCTTTTTTCTGCATACTTCAAGATCTCCGCATCCGGGAGGACAGCTCCAGCGTTTTGCATACATATGGCAGGTATTATTTTTGCACATTTCCCTTACCTCCGGCATAAGCTGGATCGAATCGCTCTTCAGAAGTGCTACATAAGAAAATCCTGCCTTTTTTCCCATCTCTTCCAGTTCTTTTATATTAAGCATATCCATTCTCCTCGCATTACGGAAAGCATAAGCCATCCACAAAACAGTCCTGGAACTCCGGCGAAGCTGCCAGCTCCACAAAATCCATATTTTTGACAGTCCGATCCATTTCTTTTCTTTCCTCTTCATTCAGAAGCGCGATCCTTGCACCTTCGCCTGCCGCATTTCCCACCGGCTGTATCCTGGGCAGCAGTCCGGCCGGGAACATCCCGATCGCTGCCGCACTTTCCGGATTCATGTAATTGCCGAATGCACCGGCAAGATAGACCCGTTTAATATCCTTTTCTGTGATCTCCAGTCTTTTCATAAGAAGAAAGATTCCCGCTGCGATAGCCGCTTTTGCCAGCTGTACCTCTCCGATATCCTTCTGTGTCAGATAAACGCCCCTGTCATTTCCCGACTTTTCCGGAGGTACCAGCACAAACACTCCCGCCTTTTCCTGGCCGCTTTCCAGATGACCACTTTCATCAATAAAGCCAGCCAGGTACAGCTGTGCCACAAGATCGATCAGACCTGAACCGCATAAGCCTGCCGGAGCCTTATTTCCTATAGTCGTGTATTCCCATTTTCCATTTTTGTATACTACATGATCTACTGCTCCTGCTCCTCCACGCATCCCGCACTCGATCTTTGCACCTTCAAATGCCGGACCGGCAGCTGTTGAACAACAGGCTAATCTCGTTTTATTTCCGAGGACCATCTCCCCGTTCGTTCCAATATCGACCATAAGGCTGATCTCGTTCTGCTGATCCTGTCTGAGCGCCAAAATGCAGCCACAGGTATCTGCCCCTACATACCCAGCTATATCAGGCAGCATAAGCAGCTGCCCCTTTCTGTGGATATGGAGCCCATATTGCTCTGCATTCAGTGTAAGTCCCTGACTGATCGCCGGATTATATGGTGCATGGACCAGCGATGCCGGAGAAATCCCAAGAAAAAGATGATGCATGCAGGTATTTCCTACCACAGATACCTGACAGATATCTAATGTGCTTCTTCCTGCTTCCTCTGCCAGTTCCTGGAGCATTTCATCAACCACATTCCGTATGCAGCCGGTCAGCTGCTCTACGCCATGCTCCAGAGCATGATCCGCCCGCATGATCACATCTGCGCCATACTGAGTCTGTGGGTTCATTCTGCTCTTGAGAGCCAGCCGCTTCCCGGTCAATGCATCCATAAGATAGCCGACCACCGTCGTTGTACCTATATCAAAAGCCGCAAAACAGATTTTTTTCTCTTCTCTGCTGATATCCAGGAGCTCATTTCCTGCACAGATCACATACCATTCTTCTGCTTCTTTTCTGCAGCCGTAAAGCTTCGATGCAATTTCAGTATCAGGCAGAACAGGTTTTTCCACATCCAACTGTTCTGTCAGCCGCTCCCATTCAGAGCGGTTGTCTCCTGTCTCCGGTTTCTTAAGAATCACTTTTTCTGTTTCAGATCAGGCCTGAACGCAACCGGTCTCTGCATTCCTTCTGTAAGGATCTCCTCTTCTTGGCATCCGGACAATGTATCTACTTCAAGGTCACTGTAGATTTCCGTCTGACATGCAAGCACCATGTGATCCTCTATTTTAACACGACATTTCCCACACTTTCCCCGGCCTCCGCAAGGTGCATCAGGAACCAGATTTGCTTTTCTTTCCGCCTCAAGGATCCTGGTACCCGGTTCCACCAGGATCTCCTTTTCCTCCCTGATAAATTTTATTCGGTACATTTTCATCCCTCCGATGGTCACTGTAAAACAAAAGCCGCTCTGCCGTCTATGCCATGCACAGACAATACAGAGCGGCCTGTTTTATTTTCCCTTATGCTGCCAAAGCTTTTGCAAGAACTGCTGCGCTTGCTGCATCTTCTGAATATCCATCTGCGCCGATCTCATCTGCAAACTCCTTCGTGATCGGTGCTCCTCCAACCATGATCTTAACATTGCTTCTGAAATCTTCCGCATTAAGTGCTGCAACTGTATCCTTCAGAGCCGGCATTGTAGTTGTGAGCAGCGCTGAAAGTGCAATTACCTTAACATCCGGATTTTCTTTGTAACATTCAATAACCTTCGATGCAGGTACATCAACACCGAGATCAATAACTTCAAAGCCGGCACTTTCGATCATCATTGCAACAAGATTCTTTCCGATATCATGAAGATCTCCTGCTACAGTAGCGATGATAAGTTTTCCCATACTTCCTGTAGCGCCGGATGCAAGATGCGGTTTCAGAACCTCAACACCCTTTTTCATTGCACGGGCTGCTACCAGCATTTCCGGAACAAAGATTTCTCCGTTCTTAAATCTTTCACCTACAACAGCCATTGCATCGATCATGCTGTTAAGAATCTCTGTTGCCTCACAGCCTTCATCAAGAGCTGACTGTACAGCTGCACCTACAAGTTTTGCTTTTCCTTTTTCTACCAATCTGCTACTTCTGTGATTTTTGACATAATCAAACACCTCCGCTTTTTATTTTTTATCCGCATTCCGCATATGCGTTTTATTTATTTTTACAGGTTCCGATCAGACCTTCTCTGTATGCTCCGATGTATTCCATACAATAATCATCCAGACCAAGCAATGCCTCTGTTGCATATACAAGTCCAAGCATATCTCTGTTTGTAGGATCCATGATCGCGCTGTCAAGGCCGGCATTCATTGCAAGTACCACAAATCCGAAATTGATAAGCTTACGTACCGGCAGATTGAAGGAAATGTTGCTGATCGCCGCTGTAATGTGGATCATTGGATACTGTTTACGGACACTTGAAATTACTTCCACATTCATCGCAATACCATCTTCAGATGTACAGAGCATCTCAACCAATGGATCAATATGGATACGATCCGGTGAAATTCCGTACTCTTTCGCTTTTGCCATGATCTTGTCAAATACCTTCAGCCTGTCTTCCGCACTTTTGGGGATACCTGTATCATCGCTTAGAAGTGCGATAACCTGCCACCCTTTATTTTCAGGCTGTGCCATAAGAGGAAAAATCTTATCGATCTTATCTCCCTCACCGGATACAGAGTTAAAAATACCCGGTTTTCTGCAGAATTTGTAAGCTTCTGTAAGAACATCTGCGCTGGGACTGTCTACGGAAATCGGAAGATCTGTCACTTCCTGAATACAGTCGATCATCCATTTCAAGGTTTCTACTTCTTCTGCTTCCGGAACAGATGCGCAACAATCGATATAGCTTGCTCCTGAGTTTGCCTGAGCAAGTGCCCGCTGCTTGATGAATTCTGCATCTCTGTTTGCGATCGCCTCCGCCACAGAGGGGATGGATCCATTGATTTTTTCACCTATGATTATCATACTATTTATCCTCCCGTTAACATATTCTGGCCTGCATCAAGAATTGTTACTGTTCATTTCATTCTCAGTAACACGCTTCGCAGAATATTACCAATGAACAGTAACCAAGAATTCTTATTTCAGTTCCATGTCTTTCATATAATGATTGTATCAAAATAAATGCAAAAAACCAGCCGCATTTCATACCATAAACATTGCATTTATTCCTACATTTTGTAGGAATGTTTTTCAGGAAAGACCTTCGTAAGCAGCAATCTAAAATAAGCCCATAAATCATAGCTTTGTCTACGATTTATGAGCTTATGCTAACACTTATTTCATATTCCTTAAATTTCCCTGAAATCCGGTGTCCCGTACAGGTCATACGGAGTACTCTGGTATACGTAATAATTCAACCAGTTCGTATACAGGTTGTTGGCATGGGCCTCCAGGTGAGGAGTGGTTTGTTGTTTGGATCGTCATCTTTGTAATAGTTCTTCGGGATTTCAATAGGCAGACCCTTGGCAAGGTCTCTCTTATATTCGCCATCCAAAGTCACGCGGTCGTATTCCGGATGTCCCATAACAAAGATTTTACGTCCTCCCTCTGCCATTGCAAGGAACAGACCAGCCTCTTCGCTTTCCGCCAGGACCGTAAGGTCTTTGCATGCATGGATATCTGCAATAGGAACTTCTGTGTGTCTGGAATGCGGCGCAAGAAATACATCATCAAAGCCCCGGACCAGCGGAATCTTACGGTTCAGTACCCTGTGCTGGAAAAGTCCGAACATTTTCTTATCCAGAGGTTTTTTCTTCAGGCCATAAAAATGATAAAGACTGGCCTGCGCTGCCCAACAGAGAAAGATCGTGGAAGTCACATGCTTCTCAGTCCAATCCATGATCTCAGTCAGCTCATTCCAGTAATCCACTTCCTCAAAAGGCATCTGCTCCACCGGTGCTCCTGTGATGATCATTCCATCAAATTTACGTTTCTTTATATCGGTGAATGTTTCATAAAACTTGTTCAGATGGCTGAGAGATGTATTCTTGGCTTCATGGCTCTCCACAGCCATAAATGTCACATCCACCTGCAGCGGTGTATTGGAAAGAGAACGCAGAAGCTGCAGCTCTGTTTCTTCTTTCAGCGGCATCAGATTCAGGATCAGAATATGGATCGGACGGATATCCTGGTGCATGGCACGTTTTTCGTCCATTACAAATATATTTTCTCTCTCCAGGATCTCCTTTACCGGAAGATCCCCCTGTGTTTTGATCGGCATTGTTTGCCCTCCTTATATATAAAGCGTCTCTTATAAAGGAGCCGCTCGGCTTTTTTCTTCAGATAAAAAGTATCTCCAGTCTGTACGGCCTTTACTACACTCCGGCAAGTTTCCGAAAATCTTCTTCTGAAAGGATCGGAATCCCCAGTTCTCTTGCCTTTTTGTTTTTGGATGAATTGGACTGGATGTCGTTATTGATCAGATAATTGGTCTTTTTGGTAACTGAACCGGTAACCTTGCCTCCCAGGGATTCGATCAGCTCTTTGGCCTCACTTCGATTTCCAAAGTGCACCAGACTTCCTGTGATCACAAAATTCATTCCTTCAAAGATCTGTTCCTGTTTGGGACTGTCCTCCTGAATATGAAGAAAGCTCACCAGATGATCCAGACGGCGATTGTTATCCTCATCCTTAAAATAAGCTACCAGATTTCCGGCAATGACCGGCCCGATGGTATCAATATCACTGACCTCTTCCAGACTGGCATGACGTATCCTGTCCAGATCATTGTCAAAATGACGGCAGATCACCTTTGCATTAGCCAAACCGATATTTGCGATCCCAAGACTGTAGATCACCCTTGGAAGTGTAGTCTCTTTCGCCCGTTCCAGACTTTCCATAAGATTATCATAGGATTTCTGCCCAAAGCCTTCCATTTCCACGATCTCATCCTTATACCGGCTGATCTCAAAAATATCGCCAAAGTCATGGATAAATCCCCTGGCAATAAATTTCTCCAGTGTTGCCTCGGAAAGTCCGTCGATATTCATGGCATCCCTGCTTGTAAAAAGCCCAAAGGATTTGATCTTCTTGGCCGGGCACCCCGGATTGACGCAGAAAAGACATTCCACATCGTTTTCTTTCTTCACTACCGTTTCCTGTCCGCAGGCCGGGCAGGTATGCGGGATCGGTGCATTACCGCTTCCGGTCAGATTTTCCGCAATCTGAGGAATGATCATATTTGCTTTGTATACACGAATGGTATCTCCGATCCCAGCTTCAGTTCCTTCATGATACTGATGTTATGCACACTGGCCCTGCTCACTGTGTTCCTTCCAGTTCCACCGGCTCAAAAATTGCTACCGGATTGATCAGTCGTCCTGGACGGGCTCCACTCAATCTCCAGAAGTCTCGTATCACGCATCTCATCGGCCCATTTAAATGCCATGGCGTTCCTTGGAAACTTGGCCGTAGTTCCCAGAGATTCTCCGTAAGCAATATCATCATACAATGCCACAAGCCCATCTGACGGAAAATCATTGGTCGTAACTGCTTCCGCAAAGTAATCCATCGCTTCATCCAGAGTTCCCGCTGTGACTTTTCGATATTCCACAACCTCAAAACCCTGTTCATTCAGCCACCGAAACTGCACCTCCCTGGAATTCCGGAAATCCACGCCTTCCGCACTCACTAAAGAAAAAGCATAAAACCGTACGTTTCTCTTCGCTGTAATTTCGTTATTCAGCTGGCGGACAGAACCACTGCAGAGATTTCTGGGATTTTTGTTATTTGGCATCTGCATCTCCGATGGTTCGTTGATCTTTCAAAATCCGAATAGGTAATGATGGCTTCTCCGCGAAGTACCAGTCTCCCTTTAAAAGAAATTTTCAGAGGTATGTTCTTAAATACTCTGGCATTATTGGTAATAACCTCTCCCACAATACCATTTCCTCTGGTAACTGCCTTTATAAGCTCTCCGTTTTCATAGGTAAGCACGATCGTTAAGCCATCCAGCTTCCAGGATAAAAGTGTAGGATGTTCCCCGATAAACTCTCTCAAAGCTTCTCTCTCTTTGGTCTTATCCAGAGACAGCATCGGTCTCTCATGTTCCTCCTTGGGGAGCTGCTCCACTGCCTCATATCCTACATTAACGGTTGGACTGTCTGCCAGAACGATCCCTGTTTCTTTCTCCAGTGCGCTCAGAGTGTCGTACAGGGCGTCGTACTCCACGTTGGACATGATCTCCCTGTCTTCCTGATAATAGGCCCTGGACGCTTCCCGGAGCTTTTCTCCCAGCTCTTTCATTTTTTTATGGATGATTCGTTCATGGCTTCCTCCCGTCCTTTTTTCTGATTTTTCGGAGGAAAGCATCTCCTCCAGTTCTTTTCGTTCTTCCGGCCGATCTCACGATATTTCCCCTCTTCCAGGCCATCAATATACAGATTCATGATCCGAACACGTTTCAGTGTTACGACTTTATATCCGAAATATTCACACATACGACGGATCTGGCGGTTCAGACCCTGGGTAAGGATGATACGAAAACTGTTTTTCCCTGTTTTTGTAACCTTGCAGGGACGTGTGACCGTATCAAGGATCGGCACTCCGCCGCCCATACCACGGATAAATTCTTCTGTCACCGGTTTATTCACGGTCACCAGATATTCCTTTTCATGGTAGTTCCCCGCCTTCATGATACGGTTCACCAGATCTCCTTCATTGGTAAGGAGCAGCAGTCCTTCGGAATCTTTATCCAGCCGTCCTATGGGATAGATCCGCACCGGATAATCCAGATATTCTGTTACTGTTACCTCTTTCCGTTGCTGCTTGGTACTGCAGACAATCCCTTTTGGTTTATGAAAAAGAAGCAGGATCTTTTTTTCCTGTTTTTTTACAGTCTTTCCGTCAATACAGATCTCCGCATCCGGAGGATCTTCATTCCTGTGGAAACCAGTTCTCCATTAGCAGTAACTCTCCCCGCTTCTGTCAGGCGGTCTGCCTCTCTTCTTGAGCAGACTCCTATATCGCTTAAATATTTATTGATTCTGATTTTTTCGTCCATTGTTCTATTATATATTTTTTCCCACGTGTTCGCAACCGGTTATTTTTCTTGTATTTTCTTGCTCATTATTGTATGATAAACAGAAATATACTTAAATATCAGGAGGAAAAAACATGTCAGAGCATACTCCACGTATGAACCGGCTGCTGATCTTTATCGCTGTTTTCCTGTGTCTGATCTGCGGTATTCTCTTTACCCAGTCATCGGCCGGTCCTTTTGAAAGCAGCAGTACTTCCGTAGTTTCCATAAATACCAGCGATATTTCGACTATTGAACCAAGTTCAGATCGCGATCACCATACAGATGCATCGATATCTTCCGGCGCTCCCTCACCTTCCGCCACACCGTCTCCTGTTCCCACAGAGATTCCCGAAGCAGAAAAGGTTTCGCCGGAGGCAGAAAACGGAGTCTGGACACCGGATGGCACCAACTGGAAATTTATGGTTGACGGAACCGCCTATACCGGATGGCTTACCGACACAGATAGTCATCGATATTATTTCAATAAGGACGGAATCATGCAGACCGGCTGGATCACCCTAGGCAAAAAACGTTATTATCTGGACGAAGACGGAATCATGCAGACCGGAACCATCACCGTAAATGGAAAAAAATACACATTGGCAGCAGACGGTTCACTCAAAAAATGATCTTTCGTTATATCAGAGCAACAAAAATGCAGGTTCTTCCGGAACCTGCATTTTATTAACCCTTATTATTCTAACAGACCACTATAGACATAACCGGTCTGTCCATCATAATCAACCTGTATCCAGTCGCCTTCCTGCCCTTTCTTTTCAACTTCCGTTCCTGCAGAAAAACCACCGATAACCTCACCCTCTGAATCTGCGGAAGCACGAACATTACAATCCTCTGTAACTGTAAGCATTGTTCCTGCATCTGCGGAAGCACTGGCATCTTCACCAAGCCCTGAAGGAATTCTGCCAGAGAGGGATCACTCTCCTGCGCAGCTTCATAGTCCGTCTTTACCTTTGTGATAAGCTCCTGCACATCCTTCTCAGATTCCAGTTTTTTCACATAGGCACTGATATCTGCATCGTCATCAGCACCACCTTTGATCTTCAGATTGCCGTCACTGCCCGTCTCCACATAAAACTGGCTCAGTGCCGGAACCGGAGTCTCAATTCCAGTACAGATATAATTAAAGACTACATAAACGACATACGAATCGTCCGTCAGTCCCTTCTTAGCGTAAACATTCTGTACCTCATACCCATCAATATAATCCCTTGAATTAATCTGCGACTCGTCAGCCGGCGTAAATCCGTCCTCAATCGTCTTAAGTGTTGCAATGTCTTTTTCCCCAAAAGCTTTATAATAGCTCTGAATCAGCTCGGTTACTTCCGTGCTGGCTTTTTCCATGGTTGTCTCCGCATCCGTATCTGCCGCGGAACTGGCGTCTTTCTTCTCGTCTGTCTCCCCATCATTTGCCGGAGAAGAAGGATCATTTTCCTGGTTACTTTGGGCTGTTGTCTGATCTTTATTGGAATTCCCCTTCTTACCTCCAACACAGGCGCGGACGCCAAAGATCAGAACAAGCACGATCACCAGAATGCTCCGCCTAACATAAAATAGCGAAGGTTATCTGATAACCATTCTCTGAAATCATCCAAGTTCTTGTCCTCCTTATCATAACAACACGCCGGAACAATTCCCACTGTTCCGGGTAACACACCTGAAGGGAATCGAACCCCCGCACATGGTACCGGAAACCACTGCTCTATCCACTGAGCTACAGGTGCATAATGAAAAACATAACTTCTAAATTCAGGTATGAAATTATCAAAGTAGGTTTACACTGTTTATGATTTTAACACAAATCCATGAAATTGTAAAGATTTTTTTAAACAGTACATATTCATCACACATTTTATGGTTGCTGTTCACTCCGTTCTCCGTATCATTTTACGCACTTTAGTCATTTTTTCAGGCCAAAAGGGCGAATATATTCACCCTTCAAACCTGTATACCACATATTTTTCTGTCTGCGCAATAGGGGTACATCCTGCCTGACGGATATAGTCATGATTTGTAAGATCTACCGGAAGAACAAGATAATCGGTTTCCGTTCTTTTCAATACCTGCCGGAACTTATCGATCCCTACATCCATCTGATAACTTATCACATCCATGATCACTTTCTGGATCTGGTAGGCCTTGCTGTTTTCGTAGTTTCCTACCACAGTACTTCCTGCACGATACAGGATAAAATTACGATCCAAAACAAGGATCAGTGACGGATCATACTGTCTAGCCACCAGATTCAGCTCATTGTCAAAAACAACCTTGGGTTGTTCTTTATCGCAGTCCTGATGGATCACATCGCATACTGAGCGCAGCTCATTCGGGACTTATAGATGTTTTCCGCCATCACATAATCTTTTGCAATGCCGGGAACAGGTGTCCCCGTAGTGACGATCACTGCCGCAAGGATCAGCGCTGTTACAGCCTTCAGCCATCGAAACCTTACCGCTTCCACGATCCGTACAGCATAATAGGCAGCACCCGGGATCACCGGAAGGATCCAGATAAAACGATAATATTCACTTTCAAAATGTACCTTTGGTATCACATATTTTACAAGAACCGGATTATATACCGTAAGTGCCAGAAAGACTAGATAATACAGGAACACTCTGGATTCTTTTCTCCTGCGGTAAAAAATATCCCAGAGTATACCTGCCAGAAAAAATACAGGCAGCAAGCATCCACTCCAGTAATTTTCCATACAGATCTGCACAAAACGCAGTCCCAGTTCTTCGATCGTTACTCCCGCCATTTTCTTCTCCTATCCATAGTATCTTCCCAGTTTCCTATGATGCCGGAAATGCGATCCATCCAAGCTTCGCCGAAAAATAAACCAGGGCATACAAAAATCCCGGCAGCATACAAAGCGCATAGGGAATCGCGTAGGAAATCTTTTTCTTCAGCACCATCACCGGAAGGATCGCCGTACTGACTACTGCAGGATAAATAAGGGAGGATCCTGAAAACGTCAACGCACTGACTGCAGCAATGAAAAGCAGCACCCAGCTCTCTTTATTTCTGCCATCTTTGTTGAGCCAGAGCCGTATACTTACCAGAAGCGCTGCCGGAATGGAAATATTTGCCAGCAGGGCCTTCCCTTCATAAACCCGCATAAACGCAAAGGTTCCTGTTGTATAGATAGAAAAAGAAAACAATTGCATCAGACACACAAAAAGAACCATCAGGTCTGCTTTTTTTTCATCTCCACGAAAAAGCTTTTCCGATCTGGTAGATCAGAAGATTGATCATCAGCATGTTGATCACAGACATCACGACCTTGGACTGAACGATCGGGTGGATGCCCAGAAGGACACACCACACCGCATTGTTCATCGGATATGCAGAAAGATCATAGCGGAGATTAAAATTTCTCTGGATAACACCGGTAAGCGGACTGTATCGGGCAAGAGTGTCTGTATACACGGAAGTGCTTACTGCACCAATATAATGTGTTGCATCTGCAGTAACGTCCTGATATGCAGCCACCAGAAAACACTGCAGGATCACTGCCGCAGCGGTCAAAAGCAGCAGCAGTGAATGCTTCCGAAATGTTTCTCCTATCCGTCCAGCTGTCCCTTCCAAAGTTTATGCGCAAACAGACATGCTGCCAGTACACAAGCTGCCATGATCACCATCCACAGATACGAAAAGGTACTCAGTTTTACCCATTTCAGGGTCATAGGAACTGCAAGTATCTCAAAAGCCGCAAAATACAGAAGATATCCCAAGACCAGTTCCATGGTTACTTCCGCCTTCATTTTCAGTATCCGTGTCAGCAGACTTCCTGTACAAAAAAATACCAGCAGCTCCAGGATCAGTCCGGCAATTGCCAGTATCAGCTCCTGCATTTCACACCTTCTCTCCGGCTTCTCTGGCAAGGATTCCCATTGCAACCTTCTCCGGAGTGATCGGGAGCTCTCTGACACGTACACCTGTTGCATTATAAACCGCATTGGCAATAGCCGGACAAGGTGTATCGATCACAAGCTCACCAATGGATTTTGCGCCGAAAGGACCTGTCTTCTCGTAGCTGCTCTCAAACTCGATCCGCACCTTCGGAATATCCATACGATTGGGGATCTTATACTGCATAAAAGAATTGTTACGGATCTTTCCCTTATCTGTATACTGCACATCCTCATACAGAACCATTCCGATTCCCTGACCGATACCGCCTTCTGCCTGCACTCTGGCAAGATTTGGATTGATCGGAGTTCCACAGTCGATCACGCCCACATAATCAATGACATCGATCTGTCCGGTCTCTTTATCGACCTCCACTTCAGCGGCACCTACCATAAACGGTGGCGGAGAGATCGGAGAAGAATATTCTTTTACAACCTGAAGCTCACTGCAGACTCCACAGGTCGCTTTTCCTGCGATCTGCTGCAGCGTTACCTCTTTTCCGTCTTCTGTGCGGACTTTTTCTCCGTCAAAATCAGAATCCTCTGCAGATACTCCAAGCATCTGTGCGCCAAAAGCGTGGATTCTCTTTCTGAGTTCTCCGCAGGCCTGGATTACGGCATTTCCGGTTGCATAGGTTGTGGAAGATGCATAAGAACCGGAATCATAGGGAGAAATATCTGTATCCACACTGAATACCACGATATTTTTCATATCTGTATCCAGACAGTCTGCTGCCATCTGAGCAAGAATGGTATCACAGCCGGTTCCCATATCAGAACATCCAAGTGCCAGGGTATAGGAACCATCCTCATTTAATTTAATGTCTGCTCCGCCGACATCGATCCCTGCAATAGATGAGCCTGCATGGCCATAGCGATACCGACACCCCGTACTTTGCCGTTACCCATATCACGGAACGGATATTTCTCATCCCATCCGATCATTTCCTTTGCACGGGCGAGGCATTTATCCATGGTACAGCTGCCGTTGATCGGTACATCCGGATATCCCGGAAGTGCCTCTCCCTCCATAGGCATGTTCAGCTCGCGGAATTTTACCGGATCCATCCCCATCTTATGAGCCAGCTCATCTGCTGCGGACTCCACAGCAAAAATACCTGTGTGGCACCATAGCCACGATAAGCACCAGCTGCCTGCATATTGGTGTAAACAACATCATAGGCAAAACGGTAGGCTTCCGTATGACGATACAGCGCAATGGATTTATGGCCTGAAAGTCCTACGGTTGTAGGCCCATGCTCTCCATAGGCACCGGTGTTGGAAAGAGTATAAAGATCGATTGCCTTTACAATACCGTTTTCGTCTGCACCCATACGGATATGGACTTCCATCTCATGACGCGGAGAAGACGCGATCATGGATCCTTTCTGGAAAAATGATCTTGGACGGACGCCCGGTAACCCATGTTACCAGTGCCGGGAAAACCTCACTGACAGAAGACTGTTTTGCACCAAAGCCCCCGCCGATACGAGGCTTGATCACACGAACTTTGGAAGACGGAATGTTCAGCGCATTTCCTACGATCCTTCGGATATGGAACGGGATCTGGGTGGAAGAAACCACCGTCAGTCTCTGAAAATGGTCCATATAACAGTAGGTACGGAAGGTCTCCATCATGGTCTGCTGATTTGCCTTTGTGTGGTAAACCTGATCTACTGTATACGCACATTTTTCCAGCATGGCATCCACATCACCCACTTCTTCTACATTGGAGGAACAGAGATTACGCTTATTATCTCCGCCGGCCGGGATCGGCATATACCAGTCATCCTCCGGGTGCACCAGAATGGGATTATCCTTGGCTGTGTGGATATCCAGAACTGCTTCCTCCACACGATATTTTACCTTAATGCGTTTCAGGGCTTTATCTACTGCCTCTTCTGTCTCACCGGCTACGATGGCAACCGGATCCCCTACAAAACGCACATGCTTATCTATGATATAGCGATCCCATGGACTGATCTCCGGCGCTGTCTGCCCAGCCAGGGTAAATCTTTTGTGGGAAACATCCTCATAGGTCAGAACACAGGCAATCCCCTCGATCTTCTTTGCAGCATCTGTCTTGATCTCTTCCACCCAGGCATTGGCATGAGGACTTCTTAAGATCTTGACGATCAGGCAGTCAGAAGGTGCAAGATCATCGGTATAGACCGGTTTTCCGGTTACCAGCGACATTGCATCTGTTTTTGGCACCGGCTTGTTTACGTATTTCATTTTCCTTCCTCCTGTCCTTTTTATAGTCGAGAAATTTCAGGATACTTCTGGTCTGTCCCACAAATCCCGAGCAACGGCACAGATTTCCGGAAAGATACTCCAGGATATCCTCTTCTGTGGGATCCTCCAGTTCCTTTAACATGGCAAATACATTCATGATAAATCCCGGATTGCAGAAGCCGCACTGCTCTGCTCCCTCATTTGCCATAAAAGCGCCGAATTCCTTTGCTTCCTCCTGCATTCCCTCCAGAGTCACGATCCGTTTCCCGTCTGCGCGGGCAGCCAGCATGGAGCAGGACAGTACCGGACGTTCATCCATCAGCACAGTACAGAGACCACAGTTTGCAGTCTCACAGCCACGTTTTACGCTGTAACAGCTGTTTTTCCGCAGGAAATCCAGAAGCAGTTCATCCGGACGTACCTCTGCCTGCCGTTTTACACCATTCAGCCAGAAAGTGATATTCATTCTGCTCTCCCTCCGATCTCTTCCCAGGCTCTTCTTGTAAGGACTTTCACAAGAAGACTTCTGTATTCTTTTGAAGCACGCATGTTCTTGTCTGTAGAAACATGTTCCGCCGCATATGCGGCAAAAGATGCTGCTGCATCCTTTTTCTGCTGTGCATTCATCTGTACAAAATCTTTTAAGATTTCCTCTTCATCTTCCACGATCATTGCTTTTCCGGGTCTGGCCCCAATGACAGTTCTTGCTTTTCCGCCAATAAGAGCGGCCGCACAGGTGAGCACAGGAAAATCTGTGGAATTGTTCCGCTGACTTAAGTACACACTGTTCAGCGGCTGTTTTTTTACAATGATATTTACCAGGATATCGTTATCCTTTTCCATGGATGCAAACTGTGCCAGCGGAATGGTTCCGCCATTGTACAGCTCCACCCAGGTATCCAGTGCCAGAAACATGTCAGTACATCGGAAAATCCGAATCTTCCGAAAATACTTCCGCCCACTGTGGCACAGTTTCGAAACTGCACACCACAATGTGCCGTACACTTTCACGGATAGCACTGTTTGTATAGGCATTCAGCTCTTTGTGGGTTTCCAGCGCATGAAGTGGTGTCATGCAGCCGATCACAAATGCTTCTTCTGTTTCTGTAATAGTATCCAGCCCAAGACCTGACAGATCAATGGCTGTCATGATGTTCCGGTTTCCCATTTTCAGCCAGACCATACCGCCCAGCACACAGGCTGTTCTTTTCTGGTTCAGTTCATATGCCTGTTCAAGGCTTTCTGCCTTTACGTAATTCTTTATCTTCAGCATACTTTATTCCCTTCTGAATTCTCATTCTCTTTCTTTACGGCTGTTTTTTCAGCCGAACATTTATTTTAACAGACTGTCAGCTAAATAGCTATTGTTTTTTTCTCTGCTGTTCTGACGCCGCATTAGACAGCGGTCTCCAGAACGATAAACTGATACGGTTTCAAAATGATCTCTTTTTCTGTGATCTCCACAGCTTTCTGATTATTCAGAAGCACCTCTTTTACTTCTCCCGGCAAAGATACCTTCTGTGACTGTGCCTGCATATTTCCCAGGATCAGAAGATTTTTCTCACCGTTTCTTGTATATGCGATCAGATTCTTCTGTTCTTCCTGATATGGAGCGAATGTTCCGTATACAAGCGTTTCTTTATATTCCGGAGCTTTTCTCAGTGCAGTCAGCTTTTTGTAGAAAGAAAGAAGGGAGTTACTATCCGTTAACTGGGACTCTATATTGATCTCCTTATAATTGGGATTGACCCCAAGCCACGGCTCTCCTTCTGAAAATCCCGCATTTTTCTCTGCGCTCCACTGTACCGGAGTTCTGGCATTGTCTCTGGAAAATGCGGAAGCAGCATCAAGCGCTTCTTTTTCACTGCATCCGGCACGGAGCGCTACCTGGTATTCATCGATGGTACTGATGTCATCGATCTGATCCATAGAAGTAAACTCCATATTTTCCATACCGATCTCCTGCCCCTGATAAATAAACGGAATTCCCTTCAGCAGGAAATAAACACCTGCCAGGAGCTTCCTTGAATCCGGACAGCGGTCTTCCGGAGAAATATAGTGACAGACACCTCTTGGCTCATCATGATTCTCAATAATGTTGGAGATCATGCCGGTATCCCCGATCTTTTTCTGCGTATGGAAAATACACTTCTTGTACTCTTCCGGAGTCAGGTACGGTTTGGATGCATACCAGCCATCCTCGCTCTTTCCGTAACAGGTTTCTTCAAAATCAAACATGGATGAAAAATATCCGTTTTCTCCGATAAAATCTTTGATCTCATCTTCCTTTTCATTGAAGACCTCTCCTACAGTAAACGCATCATAGGGATGAAAGCACTTCTCAGCCATCTCTCCCAGAAATTCTCCAATCCCTTCTGCCTCCTCCAGCATCCTCCCGACGCTGCAGAGCCCATCTGCACGATCGGCAGGATAATCGGAAAACGGAAGCTTCTTCTTGATATTGATAATGGCATCAATACGGAATCCGCCAAGCCCTTTTTCCATCCACCAGCGGATGTTTTTGTAGACTTCCTCTCTTACTTCAGGATTCTCCCAGTTGAGATCCGGCTGCTTCTTGTGGAATACATGAAGATACTGTTTATCCGGATGTCCCGGAAGCTCTTCCCATGCCGGACCACCGAAATAGCTTCTCCAGTTGCAGGGAGCTTTGCCATCCTTTTTGTCCCGGATATAAAAGAAATTTCCATACTTTCCGTCCGGATCCTTAATAGCCTGCTGAAACCACTCATGCTCATCGGAGCAGTGATTTACCACCAGATCCATAAGGATGTACATTTCTCTTTTTTTTGCTTCTGCGATCAGACGATCATATCCTCCATGGTCCCAAACCTCGGATCAATCGCATAATAATCTGCAATGTCATATCCCTGGTCTGCAAGGGGAGATTTATAGATTGGGGAAAGCCAGAGGATATCTGCTCCCAGTTCCTTAAGATAATCAAGCTTGCTGATGATTCCTGGGATGTCTCCGATTCCGTCTCCGTTGGAATCATAAAAGCTCTTGGGGTATATCTGATATACCACTTTGTCATGCCACCATTTTCGTTTCATCGTAATTCCTCCTATGCCTGTTTGATCATGCAGTACTGCTTCAGATCAAATCCTTTTTTCTGTACAATGCCGTATAATTTAAATCCGAATTTCTCATACATAGAAACATTTGCCGGATTATGGGTTTCCAGAGAGATCATCAACTTATGCCTGTCCGCATAATTGATCACCTCATCCATCAGCTTTTCAGCAAGACCGTGATGCTGCATCTTCGGCGCCACTGCCAGATAGATCACATGAAGTCTTTCTGCTGTATGAAGCTGGGAAGTCCAGCTGGAATTCAGATAGTCTTTTCCCTGGATGAATTTCCGCAAGGTCGCAAGACTTGGATCCTCTTTGATCAGATAGCCATCTGTTTTCAGAAGGGCAAAAAATCCACCATCAGATTATGTAAGGCTGCTTCATGCTCCGTTCCGTCGGATACTACCAGGATACTGTTCAACTCACTGCTATCTGCATAAATCTCGCAGGTCTCAAAAAACTCCGTAAGATCACAGGTAAAAAGCTCCGGCATCAGCCGTTCTCTGGTATCCCTGTCCGGGATCAGTGCATGATACAGAGGATCCTCCGAAAAACATACGGTCAATATCCGGATCAGCTTATCCAGATCTTCTTCTTTCACTCGGTATAAATTATGGCTTTCCATTCTTTCCTCCAGGTATGGTTTTATTCTGTTCCTTTTTCAAACATATCACTGACCTCGCAGATCAGATTCCTGAGCTTTTCCGCTGCACGGATCAGATATTCAATATCATCCGCATAATAACGCTTCTGTCTTTCCCAGGCTTCCTTGAGGCTCTGCTTTTCCACCTCCAGACTGTCACCCGGCTTCTTTTCCTTCAGCCTTTCCACAAGATCATAAAGGTTCTCATGATGGATGATCCTGCCCTTTCCCCACATCAGGCGATCCGGGGACTGCTTCAAGATATATTCCGTAAAATGATAAAAGACTTCCCGCTCAAACTGAAAGGCATAACAGTTGTTGTCAATACTGTAAAAAGCCTCCAGCGCAGGGGCGATCTCTCCTTTTTCCAGATATCCCATCGCTTTCTTCAGTGCATAAAGATTGTTCTGCACTGCCTGCTGCGGAAAGATCACATTGTCATCCCAGTCCAGACGTACCAGATAATCCTGGGATTTCCGGAATACACCGAGAAGCTTTTCGGTAATGGCATCGGCTTTTTTCCAGTCACGTTTTTCTTCCGGAAGGCTGTTGAAGTGCCGTACCTGCTCTGCAAGGATGGCAGCCGCTTTTTTTGCCTCTTCTGTTTTTTTCAGAAGGAGTGTACTGTCGGCGCCGGTCTGCATACACAGATCCGTATCCAGGGTCTTAATACTTTGGTCCAGTACCCGCCCGAAATCCATTGGCGGCAGAGCAAGGCTGTCAATAGCCAGAAGAAGTTTCAGATAAAATTCATGATGGAATCTGTATACCTCTTCCTCATAAACATCCTGGTTATCGTATTGGGAATGATAATAATTTTCCATAAACGGGCCACCGCTGAAATCATTGACCATGGACGGGATCCCGGAAATAGCCATGGTAAAATCATCAGACCAGGTTTCAATGGGATACAACGTGGTCATGCCCTCCGGATAAATCCCCTCCGGCATCTGCACAGCATCCACGAAGCTGCGCACAAAATCCGCATACTCATAGGTACATCGTACTGCATCTCTGGTACTGTGTGCATGAGCCGGAAGCTCAAAATTCAGATCTGCGATCACGTGCCCCTGCCACTCCGGTCTCGCTTCAAATACCTGGCGGTAAGCACCTGTGGACCAGTCATATTTTGTGTCGGAAATCCCCCATTCTTCTGCTGCAAGAGCACATACCACAATAGTATGGCGAGGTTTATAGCCACCACGGAGCAGCGCCCTAGCAATTCCAATGATCATGGCCACTGCCGCATTATCGTCCTGAAATCCCTCAAATAGGAATCATAGTGAGCACTTAACAGGATCATGGAATCCGAATCGGTTCCCGGGATTTTGCCAACGATATTGTAGGTATACTGGTCTTTGATCACCTCTGTGTCCGCATCAAATTCCACGGAAAGCTCCGGAACACGATTCCCATTCTCATTTTTTTCCTCCATCAGCTGACGGATCATAAGAAAATCTGTCCGTGACATGGAAAATGCAGGCGCACAGGAAGGTCCTGCGATATCCTGTGCATTCAAAGCCGTATCATCGATCTGTGCGTATCCTCTGCTCTGTACGGCGATCAGAGCTGCTGCACCCTTCAGGTGTGCCTGATACACCGGTAGTTGATCCACCATTCTTCTCTCTGATTGATCTCGATAAGAACCAGCTTTCCTTTCACATCGATATCCTTATATTCGTCAGCTGTACCCTTTCCAAGATATACAAGATCAAACCTCTGAAAGCCATTGGTCTTAAAATCTGTCTGATATGCGCCAAGCTGGATCTCCCGGCAGGTTCCCTCTCTGTCATGGCAGCGCATCACAGCTTTTTGAATTCCCATGCATCCACACGGATCTTATCTTTTTCTACCTGTGTGAGACCGGCTTTTTTCATTTCTTCCAAAAGCATATCTCCGGTTTTTCGCTCTGACAGGGAGCCTGCTGTACGGTATCCCAGAACCGGATTTGTTTTTTCCTGTTCCATGCGCCTGGCCAGATCATAAGATTCTTTTATATTCAGGCATGAAACACATTTCTCCACGATGTTCAAATTTACTGTCATCCTTTCTCGGCAGTTCCCTGCCGGCAGTTCCGTCCTCCCGGCAGAGATATTCCTCTAACTGTTATAGATTATACCTTATCAATGTGCGGATTTCCAGATAAAAAAACGCGATTTGTTCTGACAAAAAATCCATCTCACAAATCACGTTATTATAATTTCTTTTTAGCCGGAATACCGAAGCGCATCAATAGGCTTCCTGGATGCTGCCTTGTTAGCCGGATACAGACCCAAAAGCACATCGATCATCAGAGACATGGTGTTGGTGACACCGGACATGGCTTCCATGATCTCTGACTGATCCACAATGGAAAAAGCGTCTTCGTCCTGCTCAAAGCGTTCCATCAGGAGCTCTGTAAACGCATTTTCTGCCGGCTCCAGGCTATCCTCATCTGCTCCGGATGCGTAAAACATGGTCACATCCAGTACATTATCCGCAAGCCTAGTCATAGTAGAAAACGGGATGATCACCATAAGCCTTTTACGCCGTCGTTTCATTTTCCTTAACCTCCAAATATGCTGTGTATGTTCTCTCTGTTTAAAATATTTTTAAAAAAATGTGTAAAGTCTTTGTGTGATCTGTGAAAACCCGGTGAAAAAAGGTATGATATTTTTCATATGCAAATACAAATAATTAATTATATTTTCTGTCTGTTGCCATTATTTTTTGTATATATTAAATATTATTTTAAAAATTATATATTATTTTCTGGTATTTTTTACCGAAATATGTTATAAAAGAAATAAGAAAAACTACCGGAAATCAGATATTCCTGCTTCCGGTCCGAGATAAAGGAGGTATCTTTATGGCAAAACGTATTATCACCATCAATCGTATGTTTGGAAGCAACGGACGCCTTATCGGCAAGACTCTGGCTGAAAACCTGGACATCGGTTTTTATGATAAAGAACTGATCGACATGGCTGCCAAGAAAAACAATATCCCCTTCGACACCCTGGCAAAGGTAGACGAGAAAAAAGCCAGTCAGTGGGTATTTCCCGTTGACAGTGAGCTGCAGTTTACAGATAATTTCTCTTTTGTACCAATGAACGATGTGCTCTATGATCTCCAGAGAAAGATCATCCTGTCCCTTCCGCAGAGAGAGGACTGCGTAATTGTCGGCCGCTGTGCAACCAGTATCCTGAAGGATAAATCACTTAAACTTTTTATCCATGCACCTTTTGAGGAAAGAGTTCAGAATGTGATACGCCGTACCGGCAGAGAAGAAGCCAGCGCACGGAAGCTGGTCAAAAAAATGGATAAAGAGAGAAAGGCTTACTATGAATACTTTACAGACAGCAAATGGCTGGATATGACACAGTATGATCTCTGTATTGACAGCAGCCGGTTTTCTATGGAGCAGATTATTGAGATTGTAAAGAGATGTCTTTAGGATTCTTTTTTCTGAAAATTATTTTCTGAATGTTTTTACGCTTTGGAAGCGTAAGTGAAACCGCAGGGGAGGGGAAGCACTCGTAGTTGCGAAAGGCCGTTTCCCCTCCCCTGCACCCCTTCCCTCAGGCCCCGCTAGAATCGTACGTTTTGGTCATGTTACGTTACTGACAAGGCGATGGATTCTGCGTTTGTTTAAAACGCCAGGCTGTGCCGATCTCATCGGCATAACACCTTTCAACAAGAAGACGTATCCTTCCCACCATTCCAACACATTGAGCAACACCAAAATATTTATTGACCAGACGCTATTCTTCCCACACCTCCAACTGCGGACGCTCAACTTATCAAAACGTAAGGACAGGATACCACGCGTCCGCTTCCACCTCTCCGTCTGAAACGTCAGCCGGGGAAGTGACAGTCCTCCGGGCTGCTACGGAGGAGGGGTGATGATGGTTAAGTTGCGGGAGACGGCGTTATTGCGAAGGCCCAGCTGTTTGAGCCGAAGGCGAGTTCTGGGCCCTTCCGCAATGGTTTTAGCCGGCTCACGGAACCTTAGCAGCATCCCCCGACGGAGTCCGGCCCGGAGGACTGTCACTTCCCCGGCGTCCGTTCACCAATATACTCTTTCAAAAACTCATATATATCCCCCTCCAACGGCGGACACCCCTCCACATAATTCTGAAACTTACAGGTACAGTGTCCCACACCAAGCACTCCCGTCTTACCACGATACCCCTGTCCGATGCAGATCTTCTCATCCAGTTTCTCAAAAAGCCCCTCTTCCTTCAGCATCTCCAATGCCGGGATCAGATACCCGTAGCAGGCACTGCAGGATTCCACTTCCTCCACGGCATCCGCAAGCTCCACAACCTTTCTGGATACCGGCATCCTCTGATCCGCACCATCCTCCAGAAATCTGACATCTGCCTTTGAAATATCTGAACAGCCCACGCCAAGCTCACCTGCCAGCTTCACATAAGGAACCTCAGCTACCTCATAATGCATCATCTGACACACATATGCATCCACAAGAACCGGATCACAGGCAGCCATTACACGGTTCATCACGACAGGATTTCCGCCATCTTCAAAATCCAGATCCCCGCAGATATTATCCACAACAATAAAGTCCTGCTGTATCCCCATATTCAGATGAGCAATGGGTTTATGAAGCCCCAGAGAATGAAAACGTCTCTTTTCCTTATTTGGGATCAACCCCTTCATATTCTTAAGGGCACAAGTGATCTTTGTCTGACAATGGCCTTTCAGAACCGGCACATTAATCAGAAAATCAAGCTCCTTTACCCGCTCACAGACATTCAGCTCCATGCCGCCACAGTCCACAGAAACACCTTTATCCTTCTGCATATCCCAGAACGGCACCTGATACTCTTCCTCAAGCCTGTCAAAGCCACAGGTCTCAAAAGCCTCCCCTGTCTTATCTCCTACCCAGGATCCCTCCAGCATCACCATATCCCGGAAGCCATGCTCCTTCAGATACTCGATAATTCCTGCAACCACTTCCGATGAGTCGTTGCACCCCAGGAAGCCTCCGAAGGAGAAACCAGATTCGGCTTGATCCCGATCTTTTTCTTTCTGTCCCCGATATGGGACTGAAGATTCGCTTTTTCCAGAAGCTCCTTTGTCATTCTTTTATATTCCGTGCCACTGGTAATAAAAATCTGATTTTTATCCATAATTATCAAAATTCCTTTCTTTCTGAAATGTGAATACTGATCTATAGCAAAGCTTTTTTCATCAGACAGGCCAGACAAAACAGCCGACAAATACAGCAGTCATCACAATTATAAAAATACCCTCTCTACCGGTTTCCCGGTAAAAAGGATATTTTATCCGACATAGCAGTCTCGTATTATCTTTCGATCTTTGCCCCATTCCACCATGGGAATTCACGGTTCAGCCATTTTCCTGCAAGCTCACTCCATGGTTCACAGGCTCTTGCGATCCTCTGCCGTTTTCGTTGGCAGTCAGCTCATTTGCCAAGCCGATTCCATGGGGACTGCGGAAAACGTGATACTCCACTGGAATGCCTTTTTATAGAGTGCCTGAACAAGAGAAGTGTATTATCCAGCAGCACCGTCTG
>ENA-OQCS01000064-OQCS01000064.1-human-gut-metagenome-genome-assembly--contig:-NODE-64-length-45419-cov-12.890488_pt1 | contig 45419 bp, 47 predicted proteins | sample MGYA00242757_ERZ504575 | MGnify/ENA primary metagenome ERZ504575 (study PRJEB26092, sample SAMD00036297) | human gut metagenome | host: Homo sapiens | study: EMG produced TPA metagenomics assembly of... | reverse complement strand
GATCGGTGCTTATCTCGCCGAAGAACTGACCAAAGCCGGCGTCCTTTCCATGAACGCACACCAGACCATCTACGTCATCACCCCTGAGTTCAACAGCACCGCAGATGATCTTCCGCGACAACTATGAACCAATGATCAATGGAAAAAACATCCTCGTCCTAAATGGTTCCATCACCACCGGATCCACATTGAACCGAGCTATCGAAAGCGTTCTGTACTATGGCGGTAAGATCCGCGGCGTGGCAGCATCTACAGCAGTGTAGACAGTGTAGCCACACTCCCTGTCCACTCTATCTTTCAGGCCAGAGACATCCCGGACTATCACTCCTACCGCTCTGACAACTGCCCACTGTGCAAAAACCGCCAGAAGATCGATGCTATTGTCAGCAGTTACGGATATTCTGTATTATAAGATTCAGATCAATCAACGAATCCCCCATGGATAGCAAAACCAGTGGGGGATTCTCTTTATCTTTTCTTATTATAATTGATATTCTCTGTACATAGCTTCACGCATTTCTTTATCTGTAACAACCTTCTGAATCTCATTACCACGATTATCAAGTATAAGCCTGTTGATCAGAACACTAAGTCGTTCTTCCCCCTGGGCCATTCCCTGGGCCATTCCCTGTTCTCGCCCCTGTTCTTTAGCTTCCGCCATCAGTCTTGCCCTTTTCTCAGATTCCAGTTCCAGAACATGTCCACCCATAATCTCACCTATTCCTTTCCGGACTTTCTCCTCATTTCTGAAAATATGATCAGATATCCGAGTTATCAGTCCAATCAGATCACTGAACAGTTCGGACCTTCCAGATTCAGTGATCTCTACCTCCAGTTTACTCCGGATCACTTCATATTCATTCAGTAATTCCTGAAAAAGTTGTGGATTCTCACTCATCTCATGCCCTCTTTTTTCATATCGCATGATATAAAAAGGAAGCAGCATAAGAAGACTCTTTTCAAATATATTATCTTTTGTATAATTCTCTACTTTAATGGCAGGCACTCTGTACAAATGACATCCTCCATCCGGAAAAACCACATCCACTTCCAGAAAATCCGGCGTATTCCTACTATTTCTCAGATACAACACACAAGAACGTGGAAACTCCATCCGATACCTCCGTCCCTGCTTTCTGGCAAACTCAACAGCAGTTGCAAAATCATACTCTATCATCGTACAGCCATTGTCGTGTCATCCGTACTCTGACATTCTATATGATAAATCCTGTTTCCGATCAACAGCCGAGAATCCGTAATAATCTCACCATCCACCGCTGATACTCATTACGCAGCTGCACAATCTCCACATCAGCCGGGTATGATGTATGAAAAACATCATTGATCAAAGGCACGACCAGAAACGTCATTTCTCCATCATAGTACGAAAAACATCATCAAAAATCGTATTATCTCTCAAACAATACTCCTTCTGGTATATACAATTATACCATCAACCAAACACTTCAGAAACCCTGTATACAGTTTTTATAAATATTTTTGAAAAAACGCTTCAGACATTGAAGCAAAAAGAAACCAAATAAATGGATAGATCTTATAAGATATACAAATCATACCACACATCCCACCACAACACCACAAAAACCCATCTCCAAATTTCGACACCACCTTCCAGCGTCCAGCAACACGCCGACATTCACAATCTCCCTCCAAACCACATGGAATCTCAACCTTCCAAACTACAGGCGTCCAGCAACGCGCCGACGCTCACAACCTCCCCGGCAAACCACAAGGAAACTCAGCCTTTCCTCCCAGCCATCCAGCGCAGCGCTGATGGCTCATCCAACTCCCGTCAGACCACTCTATCCCTCCCAACATGACCGCACAGTGTGAGGTTTGCAGCAGAAGTCCGGGTGCTTTGGAGTGAGCCTTGGTCCATACTTAGCGTCTGAGGTGGTTCACGGAGAGGTATCCGGCGGCCACAAGCCGCAGGGTAAGGCCCATCTGTCTGAGCCAGGTACGCATCAGCGTACATGGCGAGTTATGGGCCGGCCGCTCCGTGAGACACCTCAGACGCTTAGTATGACCAGGCGAAACGACGGCACCCGGACTTCTGCTGCAAATCTCACACGTCCGTCCGCGTCATCTTGCCCCCACCAAACACCTGTGCTATAATCAAACTAATTAAAAAACCGAGGTAAACCACACATGAACAAAAAAGAAATCGCAGAAATAAAAAAACAATTCACCCCTGACCGCTGCTCCATCACCCGCATCTGCGGCTGCTACGTAGACGGTGAAAAAAACAAAAAACCGAACTCAAAGAAGCCTTCTTATCCTTATCAGAGGAAGAAACCTTCAAATACTTCGACATCTTCCGAAAAACCCTCACCGGCACCATCGGAAAAAACCTCATCAACATGGAATTTCCCCTGGATCAGGAAGCTGAAGGCGGAACCCAAAACTTCCTCATGAAACTCCGCAAAAGCAAACTCACCGACGACACCCTCACCGAAGCCTTCTACGACAGAATCATAGAAAACTACGACTACGGTGAAAACTACTACATCATCCTCATCCACGCAGTCTACGACATCCCCGGCAAATCCTCCGACGGTGCCGAAATGTTCGACGCTTCCGATGAGATCTACGATCACATCCTCTGCAGTATCTGCCCGGTCAAGCTCTCCAAAGCAGGCCTGCATTACAATGCAGAGACAAACAATATTGAAGACCGTATCCGGGACTGGCTGGTAGAAATGCCTGACTGGGGCTTCCTTTTCCCACAGTTCAACGACCGCAGTACCGATATCCACGGACTTCTCTACTACACCAAAAACGCCGAAAATCTCCGCTCCACCATGATGGAAGAAGTCTTCGGCTGCACCACACCACTATCTGCCGGAACCCAGCGTGACTCCTTCAATGCTCTGGTGGAAGAAACCCTTGGTGATGACTGTGCCTACGACACAGTCCTTGAGATCCACGAAAAGCTCAACGATCTCATCGAATCCCAGAAGGACGAACCGGAACCTGTTGTCCTCACCAAATCCGAAGTCAAACGTCTCTTCGAAGAATGCGGCGTAGAAGACGAAAAGCTCCAGAACTTCGATGAACAGTATGAGCTTGCCGCAGGAGAAAAATCAGCTCTGGTAGCATCCAACATCACCAACACCCGGAAATTCGAGATCAAAACCCCTGACGTGGTGATCCATGTAGCACCGGACCGGCAGACTGGTAGAAACCCGCATCATCGATGGTCGAAAATGCCTTGTGATCCCCATGGAAAGTGAAATAGAACTCAACGGTATCCGTGTCAGCACACTGAACTCTGTTGAAGATACATCCGCAGAACCGCTTCCTGTTAATGATATTACTGACATTGATAACAGTAACACCGAAGAAGAAATCCCATTTTAAAGGAGACCTTATGAACGATAAAAAAATCCTGTTCTTCGACATAGACGGCACACTGCTTACGCCTCACCCCTTCAAGGTTCCGGAGAGCACCAGCCGCGCCCTCACAAAAGCCCATGAAAACGGTCATCTTCTTTTCATCAACACCGGCCGCACCAAAGTAATGATGCCCTCTGCACTCTCAGAGCTTCATTTCGATGGCTATATATACGGCTGTGGAACCCACATTTACATGGACAACAAATTGCTTTTTTTCCGCACAGTCCCAAATCTTCTGTGCAAGGAAACCGTAGACCTTCTCCGCAAATGCAAGATCGAGGCAATTTTTGAATCCAACACTGAGATCCTGTATGATGGCGCATCTCCGGCCCAGTCCGAATTCGGAGTCAAAATGCGAAAAGAAATTCCAATGGTCGACATCACGAAATTCAATCGGGAGGATGCCTGCACTTACTCTTATGACAAATTCCTGGTACATATGCTGCCGGATTCCGATGTCGAAAAATTCCGCAGCTTCTGTAATGATCATTACACCTATTTTGATCACGGAGACGGAATCTGGGAAGTCACACAAAAGGGTACCAGCAAAGCCACAGGCATGGAATTTCTCCTGGACCGCCTTTCCATCCCCAAGGAAAACTGCTATGCATTCGGAGACAGTCCCAACGACCTTCCCATGCTGAAAGCTGCCGGAGTCAGCGTTGCTATGGGAAATGCTTACGGAGGCATCGAAAAGCACTGCACATACCAGACAAGCGCAGTAGACAGGGACGGGATTCTTCACGCACTGGAGCATCTCGATCTATCTGACGATCCATAAAGCAGGCATGAGCATTACAAAAAACGAGCCGTGTACGATAAACCCGTACACGGCTCGTTGTCTTTTCTCTTATCATTCCATTGTAAACATTGTATCTTATTTCTCAGCTTCCGGTGTAGCAGCTGCCTCAGATTCTGTACTGTCTGCAGTCTCCTCATCAGCCTTTGCAGAATCTCCCTCTGTCTCCGGTGTCTCGGTCACATCGGTCTGCTCCTCAGCTGCCGGTGTCTCGGTTGCCTCAGCCTCTGCAGAATCTGCTGTCGGTGTCTCAGTTACATCCGGGTCCGGTGTCGGAGTTGGAGTCTGGATCGTAAAGCTGTGATTATCTGTGATCTTGATCTTCTTAATCAATTTTTTCTCTTCTTTGATATCAGCTTTCTTCTTCCAGCCATCTGTTGTATCATTATAGAAATCATCCTTCTTGGTGTTTGTCAGAGACTCTTTCTTACTCTCCGTTGCAGTTTTATCATTCTTGGAATCCAGTCTCACAACATACCATACGGAATCTGTCTTTATGATCTCCTCGTTCAGTGCACCCTCGTCCAGCTTTCTTAAAGCGGTACGAACCTCATCCGGATAAGTAGTTCCGTTGGCAGCACTGTCATCACCTTCCTCATAGGTAGGGCATGTTCCGGTTGTTGCGGTCATATCCTTGGAGATCTCATCTCCAAGAGTATTGAAATCTGCAGCCGGATCCTCTTTAACCTTGTCATAGAACTTCTGAAGATTCTCTTTATTCTTCTTGATATCATCATCGGAAAGATCATCTCCGCTGACCTTTGCACTTGCATAGCTGAAGGACATCTGCTGATATTCTTTCTCATCCAGCTTCACGTCCGCTTTGGCTTCAATGGCATCCTTCATCTTCACATCGTATGTTTCAAGCTCGAGGAAAGTCTTCACCATATCTTCATCAACTGCAAGCTCTGCAATTGTCTCATCAGAATTGGCAGCCATGAAGTTCTTGGCAGCTTCCTCAAGAGCCTTCTGCTCGTCATCTGTGATTTCAACATCATACTCGGAAGCGTGTTCTTTCTCCAGACACATCTTTTCAACAGTTTCAACAGAAGTTGTTACCGCATTTTCACCGTAAGTCTCATCGGAATCATCATCCATTTTGGTACTCCAGATAGACATATCGCTTCCGCCGCCAAGATACATCTTGTACATTGCCTCAGCCTGTGCCTGCTGCATACGTGCTGCCAGACTTACAACGCCAAACGGGATTTCCTGCTTATTGACTGTCACTGCGATCTTTGTACCATCGAGTTTTTTATTTCCGCAGCCTGCCATCATTCCTGCCGCTGTAACGCAGACAAGAGCAGTAACTGCCGCTTTCTTTACTGAATTTCTCATTTCATCCTCCATCTATCCGTCCATAAGAATCACGGTCCGGCTCTTATTCCATAATACTTGATTATAAACGTTTTCACCTTTAAGAGCAAGGAATTTCACGAACTTACACGACATTTCACAAATTATCCACAAGTCTTTCCGGGAAAATATCCGGTATCCACAAACCGGATGTTTTTTCCCGTGGATAACCCTAAGCTTAGCTGATTCTTCCCTTTACTCCAGTGGCTCTGCCAGTTTTGCCAGCTTCCCCGCAAACTTCATCAGCTCTTCGATCAGCTTCCCTGTGGTGTCAGGATAAATTTCGGCTCATGATCAGCCTTAAACTGCAAACCTCTCCGGTACTGCGCCATAATAGCCGGGATACCTGCGGGATCCAGCTTAGCCTTTTCATAGAGCGTGATCCGGACATCTTTTCCAAGCTGCTTGATCTCCGTCACATATCCCTGATGGGCAAGAGCCTTCAGCCTTGCAATAGCAAGAAGGTTCAACACAGCTTTTGTCGGCTCACCAAAACGGTCGATCAGCTCCTCCAACATATCGTCATATTCCTGCTGGCTTTCAATACCGGCAATACGCTTATAAATATCCAGCTTCTGGAACTCGTTGCCGATATAGGAATCCGGGATAAATGCATCAATGTTGAGATCAATGGTCGTCTCAAAATCATCCATAGTCCGGATTCCCTTTGCCTCCTTGACAGCCTCACTGAGCATCTTACAGTAAAGGTCATAACCAACTGCGTTCATATGCCCGTGCTGCTGAGCACCAAGAAGATTTCCTGCTCCACGAAGCTCCAGATCCTTCATAGCTATCTTAAAACCGCTTCCAAGGTCTGAATACTCCCGCATGGCGCTGAGCCGTTTCTCCGCGGTCTCCTGGAGCATCTTGTTTTTGGTATACATCAGGAATGCATAAGCAGTCCTGTTGGAACGTCCTACACGCCCACGGAGCTGATAAAGCTGGGAAAGGCCATATCTGTCCGAATCATGGATGATCATAGTGTTTACGTTGGAAATATCCAGTCCTGTCTCAATAATAGTGGTGGAAACCAGTACATCCACATCTCCATTGATAAAATCATACATTACCTGCTCCAGTTCCCTCTGACTCATCTGTCCATGTGCAAAATCCACTCTGGCCTCCGGCACAAGTCTGGATATCCGAAGGGCTACTTCGGCAATGTCATTGACTCGATATATACGTAATACACCTGTCCACCCCGGCGAAGCTCCCTGCGGATGGCTTCCCGAACAGTCTCCTCATCATACTCCATAACGTATGTCTGGATCGGCACACGATCCATCGGCGGCTCTTCCAGAACGCTCATATCACGGATACCGATGAGACTCATATGAAGAGTTCTCGGAATCGGCGTTGCCGTCAGCGTCAGTACATCCACATCTTTTTTCATCTGCTTGATCTTCTCCTTGTGAGTAACACCGAAGCGCTGCTCCTCATCAATGATCAGAAGTCCAAGATTTTTAAATTCCACATCTTTTGAAAGAACTCTGTGGGTGCCGATCACAATATCTACCTGCCCCTTTTTGATCCCTTCGATGGTCTTTTTCTGCTGGGCAGATGTCCGGAAACGGCAGAGAAGCTCCACCTTCACCGGAAATTCTTTCATACGCTGTACAAAGGTATTGTAATGCTGCTGGGCAAGAATGGTAGTAGGGACCAGATAAACCACCTGCCGGCTTTCCTGTACTGCCTTAAACGCAGCTCTTAAAGCCACCTCCGTCTTTCCGTAACCAACGTCACCACACACAAGACGTCCATGATCCTGGTGCTTTCCATGTCTCTCTTGGTATCCTCAATGGCTGCCAGCTGATCCTCTGTCTCCTCATAGGGAAACATCTCCTCAAATTCCTTCTGCCATACGGTATCCGGTCCGCAGACATACCCCTCTTTCTCCTGGCGGACTGCATAAAGCTCTACCAGCTCTTTTGCGATATTTTTTACCGCACCCTTAACACGGCTCTTGGTCTTATTCCACTCCTGACCGCCAAGCTTGTTCAGCTTAGGCGTTTTTGCATTTTCGGAGGATCCTGAATATTTCTGCAAAGCATCCAGCTGGGTTGCCAGGATATAGAGATTACTGCCGCCCCGGTATTCGATCTTGATGTAATCCTTCACAACACGGTCAACCTCTACCTTTTCGATTCCACGGTAAATACCCAGTCCGTGCTTTTCATGAACAACAAGATCACCAATGGAAAGCTCTGCAAAATCCTGGATCCTGTTTCCGCTGTACTTTTTCTTTTTTTTACGCTTTTTCTGCTCTTTGCCGAAAATATCGGTTTCCGTCATCACTGCAAATTTGATCAGCGGATACTGGAAGCCACATCTTGCGTGACCATAGACCACCATGATTTCCCCGGGACTGATGATACGATCCATGTCCTGGCTGTAAAAAGCATTCAGTCCTTCCTCTGAAAGATCCTTTGCCAGACGCTCCGCCCTGGTCCTGGAACCGGAGAGCAATGCGATCCGGTATCCCTGACTCTTATACTGAAGGAGATCCTTTACCAGAAGTTCAAAGCTGCTGTTATAAGAATCTACAGACTTCACCGTAAGATCAAATTCCTCATTGATCTTCCATCCGGAACGTCTGGGAGAAAGTGCGGATACAGCCACACAATTCCGTCTGTTCAGCTTCTTCTGCAGTTCCTGAAAGCCACATAGCCACTGCTCCGGAAGATTTGCCTCGCCTTTTTCCTCTCTGTGCATACGACTCTGACGGTACTCTTCCTCCACACCCTCGCCGTTTTCTGCCAGGTGGTTCAGTTCATCCAAAAACACCAGTGTTTTTTCTTCCGGAAAATAATCCAGAAAGGATACCATATCTTCTCCGTCCATCTTTTCGGCGGCCGGATAAATCGTAATTTCATCTACATTTTCCAGAGATCTCTGACTTTCCGCATCAAAACTCCGGATAGAATCCACCTCATCATCCACAGTTCGATACGCCAGGGATTATCCTCTGTCAGCGGATAGATATCAATGATTCCTCCACGCACAGAAAACTGCCCCGGAAGCTCTACCTGACCAGTGCGTTCATACCCCAGCTCTACCAGCTCTTCCTTCAGCTGATCCAGATCGATCACACTGTCACTTTTAAAATGAAGAAGTCTGCTTCTGATCTTTTCCAGCGGCATCAGGAAATCCATACATCCGTCAATGCTGGTAACAACGGTCACTTCTTCCTGTTCCAGAAGTGCCCGGATCACACGCATCCGCTGCCGGATCAGAAGATTTCCGTGAATATCTGCCTGAAAAAACAGAAGATCCTTTGCCGGATAAAAATATACATTTTTGTCATAGAAGCGGTAATCCTCATAGATTTCCTTTGCGTTGCGCTCATCATCCGCAAGGATCAGATGATATGGAAAAAGCCCGGAAAGTCCATACATCAGATGGACCTTCTGGGACTCCATGCATCCGGAAACATTAAGAATTCCGCAGTTTGCGCCACAGCGCTTTTTTATTTCCTCAAACTCTGCAAGACCCTGCAGAGGATGCAAAAATGCTTCCATACAAACCTCAATTCTTAGGCTTTTTCCTGTTATATTTATTCATCGCCGCATCTACGCCCTCGGACAGGATCATCTCCACAGCCTCTGCCGCATCATTGATCCCTTCATCCACAAGCTTGCGGTCACTGTCCGAAAAATGACCCAGCACAAAATCTGCCAGATCCCATTCTTTCGGTTTTGCACCGACACCAACACGGATGCGGATAAATTTTTCAGTTCCAAGGCGGCGGATGATATCCTTGATCCCGTTATGTCCGCCTGCACTGCCTTTTTTGCGGATACGAAGCTGCCCAGGCTCCAGATCGATATCATCGTAGATCACGATCAGCTCTGTCTCCGGATCGATCTTGAAATAGCCGGACATCTCCTGGATCGGACCGCCGCTTAAATTCATATAGGAAAGCGGTTTCATCAGAATAGCTTTTTCACCGCCGATAATACCTTTTCCATACATGGCATTAAATTTTACGCCGCCCTGCGGGATATTATGCTTCTCCACAAGACAGTCAACGGTGTCAAAGCCCATATTGTGGCGTGTAGCCTCATACTGCTTTCCCGGATTTCCCAAACCTGCAATTAAATACATAAAAACTCCTCAGCTGTAATCTACCTGGTTCAACGCCAGGCCTTCTTATGCCTTAAGGCATACAAATGCTCTGATCGTATCAGTGAAATATACCATCTCATCAGCAAGTGGCTCACAAACTTCTACATGCTCTGCGTAAAGTACGACTCCCTCTCCCTGATATTCCATTCTCTTCTCAAACGCAACCTTCGCAGTAACATCCACCACTGGCCTTCTGCGATCTTCGGAGCAAAAGCGCTCTTGCAGATGTAACCAAGGAATGTGGTATCATCTGCACAGCAAGTCATGGCTGTTCTTCCGGGAACAAAGAATTTGCTTCCCATTCCACGCGGCTTCAGGGCACGTGCTTTAAAGTGAACGGTTTTTCCGACATAGCGGTCCGGATGATCCATGGAATCCACAAACCAGATACCATAATCCTCCGGAAGGATATCGATCACCGGCGCATCAATATCAAATGGCATCTCATCCTCAAAAAGATCACCAAGCTCGCCCTCTTCATCCTCAAAGATGATCTCCGCACGCTGGTTCACCACCTTGATGCTTCTTCTGTAAGAAGGAAGCGGATCGTTCTCCTGGCAGCGGTTAAAGATAACCATATCCGCATTGCGGACCATGTCCATAAAAAGGGACTTCATATTCGCCATATAGACCTGGAATGTGCTTGCATCCACACAGGTGATATGCTGCTCCACGCCCCAGCCTTCCGGTTTTTCCATTTCTTCGAATTTACTTACCAGCCACATGCCATTATACTCAATGATCACCCGCTCCGGCTGATGCAGGATCTCCATTGCCGCAAGTCGTTCCGGTGTAAGCTCTTCCTCACTGTCAATGCTCTCCACAACGGTATTGCACTGTTTCAGTGCTTCCTCATCATATTCTTCCTCACCCTCTTCGCAAAGGATCAGCAGTGTTTTTCCATCGATCTGAAAGTAATCCTGCTGCAGGGTAAAGCTCAGGAAAGAGGTCTTGCCGCTTTCCAGAAAACCTGTGATCAGATAAACGGGTACTCTGGTCTCTTCCATAAATCCATCCCATCAGATACTGTACGATTTAATGTACAGTATCTGTTTCCTTTCTGTAACAATCTATATCTGTATTCCGCTTTGGCTTTGCGTCAAAACGAACATTTATTTTATCATATGCTTTATGCGATCCCGAAAAGCTCCTCCAGTGCATGCTCGTCAAGCTTAGAACCGATCACGCACAGACGGCCTGTATATTCCGGTGCACCCTCACGGATCTCAGTTTCTTCCGGAACCATATCAAAATAGATCCATGTTCCGTCTTCTGCCGAAGCATTCCCTTTGCACGAGATGATACCGTATTTATCAGACTCGGAAAGTGCCTCAAGGATCTTCTCAAGTCCCTCACGTGTATATTTTTTAATAGTCTCACGGCCCCAGCTTGTGAAGACCTCATCTGCATGATGATGGTGGTGGTCATGTCCACAGCCACACTCTCCGTCGTGGTGATGGTGATGCTCATGCTCTTCATGATCATGGCCGCAGCCGCACTCCTCCGTCATGGTGATGGTGATGCTCATGCTCTTCATGATCATGGCCACAGCCGCACTCTCCGTCGTGGTGATGGTGATGCTCATGCTCTTCATGATCATGGCCGCAGCCACACTCTCCGTCGTGGTGATGATGATGCTCATGCTCCTCCTCAAGCATCTCCTGCTCCAGGGATACCGGATGCTCCATAACCTCTACCAGCTTCTTACCGTCAAGATTCTCGATCGGAGTTGTAATGATAGCAGCATCCTTATTCAGGCTGCGGAGAAGCTCCAGGGACTCCTGAACCTTTTTCTCACTTGCAATATCAGTACGGCTCATGATGATAGCACCTGCATACTGGATCTGATTATCAAAGAACTCACCGAAGTTCTTCATATACATTTTGCATTTTTTTGCATCAACAACAGTTGTATAGCTGTTCAGTTTAATGTCAACCTCGTCCTGAACACCCTGTACAGCCTTGATAACATCAGAAAGCTTACCAACTCCTGACGGCTCGATCAGGATCCTGTCCGGATCATATTTGGTAACAACCTCTTTCAGAGAGGTTCCGAAATCTCCTACCAGAGAGCAGCAGATACATCCGGAGTTCATCTCACGGATCTGGATCCCTGCCTCTTTCAGGAAGCCGCCGTCAATACCGATCTCACCGAACTCGTTCTCGATCAGCACTACCTGCTCACCCTGAAATCCATCCTTCAGAAGCTTTTTGATCAGAGTTGTTTTTCCGGCGCCAAGGAAACCGGAGATAATATCAATTTTAACCATTTTGTATACACTCCTTTTAACGTAGTTTGACCAGGAAGTATTGTACCCCCTGGTTGTATCCTGTTATGCTCATAATGACAGAGAAAAAATTACCTGTTTCTGTATCTGCTGTCATTATATCCATTTTACAAAACAGACATTCCTATTCTGCTTTATATTCAGATTAATAGAGGGATGTGAAAAGCTCACATCCCTGAAAATCGTTCTTCCTATCAGCCGTTGATCATAAAGTTCATAAGCTTGTCGATATCCTCTTTCTCTGCTGCAACGATCTCAAGCTCCGGGATCTCACCAGCGGAAAAGATGTTTGCAAGAGATACATACTGGGAAAGCTTGGATTTCAGGTTCAGTCTGTCTCCCTCTCCTGTTACAAGCTCTACTCTACCCTTGCAGCTGTCAATTACCTCAAAAAATTTATCAATATCTGTAATATGTGTTACTTTCATTTTAAAAATCTCCTTTCTTATTAAAGGGCTGTTCTTAACTCTTTCCGTTAGATTATACCCCAGTGTTTTTAAAAAAGCAATCCCTGCCGGGCAAAAACACTTCACAGATATTCTCTACGGATCTATATATATTTCGTCATATTTCTTCAATTTCAACGGTACAGTCTTTTCTTCCTTTGTTCCATTTCATGAGATAAACCTTAAATCCCAGAGAATCTCTGGCAATGGTAAACGGTTCTTCCCTGAGTACTTCGGATCCCATACCCTGCTCGTTCAGCTCTGCCTGCTTTGTCCTGGCTTTTTCTGTAAGACTCTAAGTTCTTCATCGGCTTCTTTTCCAAAAGAACGATTCCCATATCCGGATGAAGCTTCCCGCAGCTTTTCAGAAAGGCACATCGTTACCTGGATGTGTTTTGTACGGTGAAGCATTCCTGCCAGTTTCCGTGCTACCCATTTAAACCGAAGTTTCCGGTAAATTTCAAGCCACCTGACAAAGGTACGGTCTCCTGCCTGCCTTGCGATCTCTCCCATTACCTCAAATGCCTTTTCCGAGGGAATCCACGGATTTTCCCTGGGAACAATATACTTTTCCGGAACAGCCGGATAACAGCAGTAATTCAATGGCGGAAATTCCACCAGTGCAGAAAGCTTCTCCTCCAGAGCGTTGCAGCTGTCCCCGCTATATAATCATATTTGTCGCGGAGGATCGCCAGCCGATATTCCAGCTGCCGTAAGTATTCATACCCTTCTACCCAGAAATGACCGATCCGGCTGTAATCGTAGAGATGTTTTCCAGAGACAGGTTTCAAAAAACAAAGTCACCACCGAATCATCCTGGTGAACCACAAGGATATATTCTCTGCCCTGCCGGCTTAAATCTGCCAGGATCTCGCCCTCGTAATCCGGTTTGTATACACCTGTCATACGGGCATTTCCAAAAACAAGAAAGCTTTCTACCGCATCATTCATAAGATACACTAGACGGATTTCGCCGTTTTTACATAAGAATCCACTCTGTACATATTGTCATCGGGCTTTTCCGCAATTGCTTCCGAAAAAGCACTTTCTGAAGCTGCTTTCTGATCCTGCGGATCTTTCTCATCATTCACTGCCACCAGTTCAAACTGATCTTCTCCAAGCAGCTCTGCTAGCTTCTGAAAGGTATCTGGCAGCTCTTCAAAGGCCTTCTCTGAGACATATCTCTCCGGTGCTGTTTTTCCTGCAGTATTATTTCCAGTATCCATCAATTACCTCTTTATTCAGTTTCTCCCCAATAACAATCATAATCTCCTGTCCCAGCTTTGCCGGCCGGATGCAGATCTCATGGCGGGTAGCATTCAGCTCCAGCCACTGTCCATCTTCTTTTCTGAGAAAACCTTTTACGCGAAAAACATCTCCGCAGGATGGATCATTTAGGATCCTTTCTGCAGTTTCATGAAGTTCCTCCTCGCTTTTATGAACGTTCATAAAAACAGAGAATCAAATCCGCCGCCTTCCGCATAGGATTCCTTCACGTAATCCTCTGCCACATACCCGCAATCCAGGATCTTTTCCAGGTCTGCTCCGTAAGATCATTCCAGTTTCCGGTGAGGATCTCACTGTCCAGACAGCGCCTGCACTGGATCTGGCCAAGTGCACGGTTGAGATGCTCTTTTGTGCTGCTGATCTCTTCCACCGTGGCTTCCTGGCTCCTGCTCAGTAATACACAGCCTGCATCTGCCACCTCGGAAGCCAGCAGATAATCCGCTTCCGCTGAAAGATCCTCTGACAGCTTCGCATCCACAATGGCGATCACATTTCCGATCTCATACCATTTATCCAACGGTTCCTCATGGAGGGCGTCAAAGAACTCATCCACATCAAAGATTCCGGATGGTTCTACGATGACACGGTCGTAACCGCACATTCCCATGGCGATCAGCTTTGTCTTAAATCGCCGTCTGTGACAGTCCGCATCACAGCCCCCGGAAACCATCTCCAGCTCACAGTTGTCTCCCATCAGATCCTGAAGCAGCATCATATCCACATTCACTGCCCCGAAATCATTTTCCAGGATCCCGATGTTCATGCCTTTTTTCAGAAGATAGGAGGCATATTTTTTATAAATGTTGTCTTTCCGGATCCGAGAAATCCGGTTATCAGATCGATCTTTATCATATTTCTTCCTTTACTTTATCAACTCTCCGGAGCATACAGTAAAATAAATGCGAATATATGCTTTACTTATGTTCCGGTCATATTTCAATAATCTCCTGCCCGACAAATGCCGGACTGCTATCAGTATATAATCTTTTTTCCGCAAAGAAAAGAGGCGGTCCTGAAAAATCCTCTCAGAACTGCCTCTTTCCGGCTATTTTATCTTTTTATAAACATATATGAAGATTACTTTGTAAACAGATCTACCAGATCCTGACCATCATTATAGCCCTGTTTTTTCAGTTCCTGAACAAACCAGTCATCTACACCGTCTACTGCTTTCTTAAAGGAATCGATATCCATGTCCTTTTTCTCTGTGAAGGTCACACCGTTTTTGTCTGCCCAGCGTGCTTTGATCTCATCATCACTGGAACGGTTGATGTAACGCTCATACTCAACAGCTTTCTGACCACACTCGTCAACAACAGCCTGCTGCTCCGGTGTCAGCGCATCATAAATATCCTGGTTGATACAGAAGAACAGGCAGTCATAGATTGCATCCCACATGGAGCAATATGGCTGTACCTCCTGTACACTGGCTGCATCGATGGCGGGCAACGGATTCTCCTCGCCCTCTACCGTATTCTGCTGAAGTGCTGTGTAGGTCTCGGACCAGTTCATATTTGTAGCATCTGCCCCCCATCTCTTATAACACTCCATAAGAAGATTAGAGCCGGCTACACGAACCTTCAGATTCTTCATATCATCTACAGATTTTACCTCATGCTTGCTGTTTGTCAACTCACGGAATCCGTTCTCTGCAATACCCATGCAGTGAAGTCCGTAGCCGTTAAGGATCTCCTTCAGCTTGTCTCCGGCCTCTCCGTCAAACTTCGCATCTGCATCATCGTAGGAATCATAGATGAACGGCAGGGATACCACATTGAAGCGTGGATCAAATGCAGAATAGATCAGATTGGAATGCATGGAGATCTGTACCGGGTCTCCGTTCATCAATGCCTGGATTCCCTCGGACTGATTTCCGTTTGTCAGCTGATCCGCTGCGTAAATGTTAACCTTGACCTTTCCTCCGGTAGCCTTTTCCATGAGTTCACCGAACTTACGTCCTCCATCAGCCCAGGTACTTGTCTCCGTTGTGAGCATGCAAGTTCCAGGTTGTCTCAGGCCAGTTCAGATCACTGTAATCCTCCACGGTATCTACCGAATCCTCTGTAAACAGATCTACAAGATCCTGTGCATCGTCATAGCCTGCACTCTTAAGCTCCTTTACAAACCAGTCGTCGATTCCGTCTACTGCTTTCTTGAAGGAATCGATATCCATATCCTCTTTCTTTGTAAAAGTCACACCGTTGCTCTTCTCCCAGCGGCTCATGATCTCCTCGTCGCCGGAACGGTTGATATAACGCTCATACTCAACAGCCTTCTGGCCTGCCTCATCAACAACCTGCTGCTGTTCCGGTGTCAGGCTGTCATAGATATCCTGGTTGATACAGAAGAACAGACAATCATAGATTGCATCCCACATGGAGCAGTACGGCTGTACCTCCTGTACACTGGCTGCGTCAATCGCAGGCAACGGGTTCTCCTCACCCTCTACCGTATTCTGCTGAAGTGCTGTGTAGGTCTCAGACCAGTTCATATTTGTGGCATCTGCCCCCATCTCTTATAGCATTCCATAAGAAGGTTGGAACCGGCCACACGAACCTTCAGGTTCTTCATGTCGTCTACTGTTTTTACTTCATGCTTGCTGTTTGTCAGCTCACGGAAACCATTCTCTGCGATTCCCATACAATGAAGTCCGTACTCACCAAGGATCTCTTTCAGCTTTTCTCCGGCCTCACCGTCAAATTTTGCATCTGCGTCATCGTAGGAATCATAGATAAACGGCAGGGATACTACATTGAATCTCGGGTCAAATGCAGAATAGATCAAATTGGAATGCATGGAGATCTGTACCGGGTCTCCGTTCATCAGTGCCTGGATTCCCTCGGACTGATTTCCGTTTGTCAGCTGATCTGCTGCGTAAATATTAACCTTGACTTTTCCGCCGGTTGCTTTTTCCATAAGCTCACCAAACTTACGTCCTCCGTCAGCCCAGGTACTTGTTTCAGTTGTAGAGCATGCGAAGTTCCATGTCATCTCCGGCCAGTCAAGATCACTGTAATCCGCGATGGTATTAAAGGAATCACTTCCGTCTCCGGAATCCTTGGAACTCTGGCTTTCTGTGTCAGAAGACTGGTCTCCTGTATAGGAGCCCTCTTTTGCAAGAGCCTTCGGAAGAGCTGTGGAAACAGCCGGAATATAAGTGATGATCAGAAGAACTGCAACGGATGCAGCGATCATCGGCATAACTGCTCTGGAGATCTGCTGAAGAGTAACCTCCAGACCTTTTTTGATCTTGATACTGATGGCAACGAAAAGGTTTACACCTACCGGAGGTGTTACCTGTCCGATGGCAAGGTTAACTGTTGCCATAACACCGAATGCTACCACATCATAGCCCAGAGCCTTACATACCGGAAGCATGATCGGTACAAAAATGTACATCGCAGAGTTTGCATCAATGAAGCATCCTGCGATCAGGAAAATAATGTTTACGATCAGAAGGAAGGTAAACTGATTATGTGCAATGCCGGCAAGAAGCTCAGATGCCGCATTTGCAATACCAAACTTGGTACATACAAAAGAGAACAGGGAAGCACTCGCTACGATCAGCATGATTCCACCGGTTGTCTTTGCAGAATCCACAAGAATGTCAAACAGATCTTTGAGCTTAACCTCACGGTAGATCACCATACCAACAAACAGACCGTAAACAACAGATACGGCTGCAGCCTCAGTTGGTGTAAAGATACCGCCGTAAATTCCTCCGAGGATGATAACCGGCATCAGGAATCCCCAGAATGCATCTTTAAATGTATTCCAGCGCTCTTTTGCGGAAGCTTTTTCACGGGATGGCTGAATGTTATGTTTCTTTGCCTCGATCATAACGATGATCACAAGAGCAACACCCATCAGAAGTCCCGGAACGATACCAGCCATAAACATATCTGCAATAGATACACCTGTGATGGAAGCGTATACAACAAATGCGATACTCGGCGGTATGACAATGGCGATGGAACTGGAAGTTGCCATCAATGCCGTGGAAAACGGTGCGGAGAAACCGCCCTGCTCAACCATAGCCGGGATCAGAACTGCTCCAAGTGCCGCAACCGTTGCAGGACCGGAACCGGAGATCGCTCCGAAGAAGCAGGCTACGATAACACATACAATGGCGATACCGCCCTTTTTATGTCCTACGCAGGTATCTACGAAGTTGATCAGTCGTTTGGAAATACCGGCTTTGCCATAATGTTTCCGGACAGAACAAAGAACGGGATGGCAAGAAGCAGGAATTACTGATTCCGGAGTACATATTTGTAGCTACGATCGTCAGAGATGTACCGGAATAAAGGATGGCACATACAGATGACAAACCTAAGCAGATCGCAATGGGAAGTCCCAGGATCAGGAAAACAAAGAAGGAGATAAATAAGATTGCACTGATCATTTATTTGTCCTCCTTTTCATCATCTTTTTTCAGGCAGAAGTCGAGGCAGTACTCAATAAAATGAAGGATCATACAGCCTGCTCCGATCGGCACGAAGGACCAGAAGATCCACTCCGGCCAGTTCAATACGAAAGTTCTCTTGCCGTTTGCCAGCTGTGTAAGAACTTTGTCCATTCCATATTTAAATAAAATTGCGGAAAAAACAATACTCAGGACCGTGATCAGGATCACAGATGGTTTTTCCAGTTTTTTCGGAAGACGGTCCGTAACCAGTGTCAGACTTACCAGTCCTCCTTTTTCACGGCAGGCAAGTGCTGCTGCCAGAAGTGTGATGAGAACAAACACCGCTACAACAAGCTCTTCTGTAAAAGACCATGAGCGATGGATGACCTTACGGGAAAATACATTTCCCACAGTCAGCACAAGGATCAGCAGTGTGGAAATGACCAGTACGATTTTTTCTACTGCTGCAAGTGCGTTCATGAGTTTTTTGTACACTTTCATACTCTTTCCCCTTTTGTATATTTTTCCGGTTTCAGATCCTTACCGCGTGGTTTAAAATGTTTTGGATAAAAAATCCGTCCCCTTTCAGGGACGGATATAAAATTCCGCAACCACCCTGTTTCTCCATTGAAACAAGCACGATTCTGCAACGTACCGGCATACGCGACTTCTGTAACGGGAAGCACCCGTGAAAACCTACTTACTTGTCTGAAACTTTCGGCTTTCCTTCTCAGGGATGATATTCAAGGCAGTTCCGACGCTGCATCACACCAGTCACAGCTCTCTGAAGACGGTTCCTCTGTCTTTACTGATTCCCTTCATGGAATTTACTTCTGTTATGTGTTAACTCTTTAATGAGTTAAACCAATTCTAACTCTGTTTGTTTGATAGTCAAGTTTTTTTTTCAAAAAACTCCTTCAGGCGTTCTTTCCTTCTCCGGCGAAGTACTCCTTCACAAGCTTTACAACCACACCGGAAAGCAGGAATACTGCGATCAGGTTAGGGATCGCCATCAGACCGTTGAAGGTCTCTGCGATACTCCAGAGAAGTCCAAGGTCAACAGTTGCGCCGATGATCGCTACCAAAGAGTACAGTACCATAAAAGGTCTGATAGCTTTTTCCTTAAAAAGGAACTCCGCACATCTGGCTCCGTAAAGTCCCCATCCAATGATAGTGGAAAATGCGAAGCAGCACATGGCAACTGCTGTAAAGATGGAAACCCAGTTTCCGTATGTACTGGTAAAACCGCTGATGGTAGCTCCGCTCCTGCTGCTGCGCCATAACCAACCGGCACCCCGCTGCAGAGGATGACAAGCGCTGTCAGCGTACAGATCACGATCGTGTCCGTGAATACCTCAAAGATCCCGAAAAACCCCTGTTTTACAGGTTTTCTGGTGTCTGCACAGGCATGTGCGATGGAACCGGTACCAAGACCTGCCTCATTGGAAAAAATACCTCTGGAAACACCTTTTTTCATACTCATGAAAAAGCTTCCTACTACGCCGCCTGTCACAGATGCCGGATTAAATGCCCCTCTGATGATAGCGCTGAAAACACCCGGAACATTTTTCCAGTTGATGATAACTACACCGACGGCAAGAATAATATAAAACAATGCCATAAACGGTACCAGCTTTTCTGTAACCTGGCCGATCCTTTTGATTCCGCCAAGCAGGATCATTGCCACAAGAATCGCAAGGATGATCCCCATAACAAGGTTTACCGTAGAAGTATTGTCTGCAGCGATCACATTGTAATTGATCAGTGCAGAATCAATAGCTGTTGTAATGGTATTAACCTGGGTTGCATTTCCGGTTCCGAAAACAGTAAGCACACCAAAAGCGGAAAACAGATATGCCAGCCAGTGCCAGTGTTTTTTTAGACCATTCTTAATGTAATACATTGGTCCTCCAACCAGATCTCCGTTGGCATTGGTTTCGCGGAAATGTACAGCGAGTGTAACCTCGGAAAACTTCGTACACATTCCAAGAAGTGCGGAAATCCACATCCAGAATACGGCTCCCGGTCCTCCGATGGCAATAGCACCTGCCACACCTGCAATATTTCCCGTTCCCACGGTAGCAGCTAACGCCGTACAAACAGCCTGAAACGGTGTCAGACTTCCATCGGAAGCTTCTCTTTTCCGAAGCATACGTCCGATAGTAACCCTGATGGCATAGGGAAATTTCCGAATCTGGAGAAAATTCGTGCGGATACTTAAATAAAGACCTACACCAATAATACAGATCATCGCAGGAACGCCCCAGATAAAATTGTTTACAGCAGCATTCACTGATTCAATAACAGATAACATTCTATAATCCTTCCCTTATTTAATTTTGTCTTTTTGGATTGTACGTTTGTCTGTACAAAAAGACGATTCGTTAGATTATATCACATTTTTTGTCGAATGTATAAGAGAAAAGCTTTATAATTTTACTATGATAAAGAAAGAAAGTGAATAAAAGCTGCCAATCCTGTTGTTAAATATGTGATATACCTGTAGTAAAAATACTTATCTGTGATCAATATCATTTTCCGTATCGTCCAGGAATGTAAATATATATCCCCAGTATTTCTCCAGGATCTTACCTCTGCTTCCATAGATCTCATGCTTTGTTCCGATCATATGGATATAATCACAGCTTGTTTTTCCCTGGCGATTGATCTTTCCGGCAAAATTTTTCAGGGCACGGACAGACACCAGATCTTCAGTCTGGGCCTGTATGAGCAGCATTGGTGCCGTATATTTTTTCCATCCGTAGAGACGCAGATACCAGCTCATTTCCGCAGAAGCCCAGAGCCAGCCGTAGGATGGAGACCAGGTCTGGAGCTCCTTATGTTCTGCACGGAGATTTTTGTATCGCTCGTATCTTGGTTTTGATGTTGCGGAGCTTGTCTCAAAAGAACCGCTGCCATCGTAAGGCTTTCGGCCAGCTACATATTCCTCATCTTTTCCGAAAATGCATTTCTCCAGAGCTATGCCGGTGGCTGCCGGCCACGGAACATTATCTGTAAGAGGACGGATCATCGGAGAAGAAAGGATCACCTTGTGAAACCAGTCCGGCTCCCAGGCTGCAGCAATACCACCGATGGCACCACCCATGGAATGTGCATACAGGTTAAGTGACAGATCCGGATGTGCTTTCTTTATGTAGCGGCATGCTTTCAGAAAATCGCGGATATATCTTCTCCATGTATCGATGTGAACCAGAGACGGGTCTGCGGTAAGACGATAGCTGCGGCCATGGCCGCAATGCTCCGGAATATATACATGATAGCCTTCCTTAAGAAATAATAGGCCACTTCATCATATTTTACTGCTGATTCTGTGAATCCGTGGCTGATGACTACCACACCTTTAGGCATATCAATATCAGACAGATACTGCAGCATATGGATCTTACCTGTGATTCGTTTGCTTTCGTTACGAAACGGATAATCCGCACCCGGTACATAAAGTTCCCTTCTGTGAGACAGAAGATATGGCGTTACGATATTTTTCATGGTTTCTTCGTATTCATTTTCATGTATGATCTGCATATTGGTTAAAAACCTCCCTTGCTATTACTGTATTGCTTTTTTGCTTCTCCCAAACTCTGCTTTTCAAAACCCTTCCATGTTGTCACAGCTGTTTTCTTACAGGATAACAGAATTCACTCCTCCAGGCAATCCTTTTCAGACCATTTTGCTCTTTAATTTCCATTAAAAAATGCCCGAACATTTTGATATGTACCGGGCATTTCTTCTATTATTTAATAAAATCTCACAATATCTTCCACATCTTTACGTTTCGGTCTTGCAGGCTCTTCGGCTGCTTTTCCGATGGCGATCACTGCCATTACCGTTTCTGTTTCCGGAATGGAAAGGATCTCACGGAGCTTGTCTCGGCACGAAGTCCCATGATCAGGTTCCATATCCAAGCTCCTTTGCCTTCAAGATCAGATTCTCGTTCTGAAGTCCCAGATCATAGCAGCCCCAGCCGTTTCCGAGTTCATTATCTGGTGTTCCGTCTTTCTGAAATCCGGCATGGTTATGTACAAAGGTTGTAACGATCAGGGAGGCATTCTCTGCTTTTGCCTGGTTCATTTCCGGCAGACATTCTCTGCTGACCTTCTCCACCATCTCTTCGGACATTACACAATAATATCTTCCGGTCTGGGAGTTTTTCCAGCTGGGTGCTTCCTGAGCGGCCCGGATCACTGCAAGAAGATCTTCTTTTGTGATCCTGCTCTCCGGGCTGTATTTACGGATGGTCCTTCTCTCTTCGATCAGTTTCTGAAATTCCATATTTTTCCTCCTTATCTGTCCGGTGCAGGATATGCTTCCGGATCCTGCAGTTATTCCGGCATGGATTTTTATGTTCACACTTTTTATGGAGCTATTTTAACACAATGCCGTATTGAAATCAATTTTCAGAACTCCGGCATCGTTACTGTTCATTCTGCGACCGTTACTGTTCACTCCGTTCTCAGCAACATGCTTCAAAAAATATTGCCTGAGAACAATAACTGCAATACCACTTATGAAGATTTTTTTTGATTTACCACATAAATTCCCACACAGACAAGAAACAGTGCGATGAGACTTCCCATATTAAATGCCTGACGTACCTCTCCCAGAACCAGTGCAGACAGGATCACACTAAACAAAGGATTTACAAAGCCAAAGATCGCTACCCTGGATACATCATTCCAGGCAAGCAGCACTGACCACAGTGTATAGGCCACCGCAGACACCATTGCCAGATAAAAGATGATCCCGATACCGGCGGCATTTACCACTCCGAAATGTCCTCCCATCCCTTTTCCGATCAGGAACAGAATAATCCCGCCCATGGTAAACTGCGTTCCGCTGAGTACCACCGGAGATACCTTTCTGGAAAAAATATTGATCAGCACCGTGGACATTCCGTAAGAAAACTGCGCGATCAGAATAAATCCTTCTCCTGTGAGCCTAAAACCCGCATCCAGAGAATTTCCCATGAGATTGATCACGACCACGCCGGCAAAACCGAGGATGCAGCCAAGCATCTTTCGCCCGGTCATTTTTTCCTTGTGAAAAACAAGGCAGGACAGCAGGATCGCAATAAAATTCCCAAGACCTGTGATAATAGCGCCTTTTACACCGGAGGTATGTGCCACACCTATATAAAAGAAGAAATACTGACATACCGTCTGAGCCATACATACTGGCACCGCATATTTCAGAACAGTTCGATCCGGAAGCAGAACCTTGTGCTCACGCAAAGATGCAAAGATCAGTACAAGGATTCCTGCCAGTGCAAAACGCACACCTGCAAAAACGATCTGACTTGCCGTATCTGCAGAATCCATCTGCATCAGACGGTATCCTGTCTTGATCAGCGGGATCGCACTCCCCCAGAGAAGACAGCAGACGCAGGCAAGCGCTGCCACCACCCAGGTTTTTTTTAATATTGTTTTTGTTTGTTCCATTTGTTTATTCTCTCTTTCTCAAAACTTCTTCCATCTGACTGATCACAGCTTTTATTTCATTTATTGCACTGATACTTACGTCCCGGAAATCAAGCTTTTTCCCCTTTCCGTATAATTCCGCCTCATAAGCACTGGCTTTCTCTTCATCTTTATCCTTGTATCGGGCTTTTCCGATCAGCCAGGCACTGGAATCCGCACAGTCCGGATATTCCGTATTTCCCCGGATCAGAAAATCCTCTGAAGCTTCCGTCAATGCTGTTTTCAGTTTTTCTGCTTTATCCAGAAATTCTTCCGTTGTCTGCGGATAATGTTCTTTTATATAAAGGAGATTTTTATGAATACAGGTGGCACTTTTTTCCATTAGTTTCCGTTCTTCCGAATCTTTGAAATTATCATATTCCCCAGGCCGGACTTCCCATCCGCGGATGGATTTGCTTAATTCCATCAGCCAGTATACATGACGGGAAATATCGTCCGGAAACATAAAATACGTAGAAAATTCATGATCGATCATAGGTGCAAGACTTATGATCCCGCCATCTTTATCACAGAGAAATGCTACATTTTCATAATGATAATTCTGGTCTCCCTTCAGGACAGAGATCAGTACCTGCATGGCAAGCTGTTCCGCCATTTCCTGATGCTCCTGCAAAAAATCAGCTTCAAAAATATCTCTATAATCATAAAACATCTGGCAATAGTTTACATAATTATCTATATCTACCTTTTCATCCGGATATTTCCTGAAAAACTCCAGAAGATTCAAAAGGGATTCTCCTTCTTTATAGGCCATGGGTACTGCCGTTCCGTAGTCAAGATATTTTTCATTTACTGCCTCATACCCTTCACAGATGGCCAGTTCATACCTGGGCGCAGGCATAAAATATTCATTAATGATCGTTGACCAGAACACCTCTGCATAAGCATATAGTGGCGTGGAAAATGGTTTGGATTTCGTCAGTGGCTTGAAAATCATATTTCCAGGAAATATGGGAAAATGTTTTTCCCCGCTTACCACGCCTACAGCTTCAGACTTAAGATTTCCGATTCGATTTTTGTATTGATAGTGTCTGACTTTATAATACATAGCAGTCATATCGTATTGCCTTCCCCTTCAATGTATAAGAGGCTCCCGGCCGGCAAGACATTCACTTTTCAGCGGACGCTTGACGATGATCTTATCCGGATTTGCTCTGATAGCTGCATCAAAAAGATCCTTTTCCCCGGAACACGGTGTTCCAGCTTCTGGATCAATTGAAGTTTCTTGTTGATCAGGCTGGATTTCTGTCTTGCCGGAAACATGGGATCCAGATAGATCACGTCTACAGGATCAAGAAGCTTTGACATACCTTCTACACTGTTTCCCTCGATTACCTTCATACGACCGGCAATATCTTTCAGATCCATATTTTTCTTGGCACGGCGAATGGCATCTTTAAGAAGGGCTGCGATCACCGGATTCTGCTCGTACAGCGTCACCTCATAGCCCTGGGCTGCCAGAAGAAAGGCATCCTCACCCATTCCTGCCGTAGCTCGATGGCCTTCCTTCCCCTCCTTATCTGACTTCACCGCCTTCACCAGCATCTCATGCTGAAGTCTGCCTCTGGTAACTCTGTGAAGCATCGTCTCCACAAAATCCCCCTGATAGGTCAGCCCGAAACCGGACAGCGAAACGCCCCTGGAATCAAACCGCACCGTCAGAAAATCTCCCGGCTTATCCTGAAGCTGCGCTCCGGTCCTCCTGCAAAAGCTTCCGCCATATCTCTCTGTCCGCCCTTTCCAAGACAGACTGCGATTTTATCATTCATTTCCTGATTCTCTCTTTCATGACTCTTTTTCATAAGCTCTTTCATTCTACAATTTTACAAAAAAAATTGCAATTCATCTCAAAAAAAGATGTCCGCAGACGTACCAAAATACGCTGCAGACATCCAATGTCTGATCCATAGTCAGGCGATTACTTAATGCTTGCTGTCCTAAAACAGAAGCTGAAGTCCCATTGCAATGATCCACATATATGCACAGGTCTTTGGGATCATCAGGCTTCTTATTGTCCGCACTCTGGATCCTTTCGATCAGACCTCTGCTCTCCAGATTTTTCAGAGAAGAGGACACGTGGGATTTCGTCGACTTACGGACTTTAACGATCTCAGCCGTATATTTATTTTGAATTTCTCTTTCCTTTTCTGACTTTGATCCTGCGGATCATCCTTCGGATCAGAAATACCACAAGCACAATGATCACAATAAAGATCAAACAAATACCTGCGATCATTGCCGAAAACTTATTCGGCTGCTTCACCAGATCAATGATATTTCTGCTGTCCTCCACAACCTTACGTCCATGTGTCGTCTCATAATATTCCGGCACATTGGCAATTCCGTCGCCGTCTGTATCCGCAAAGGACTGCATATATCTTGCGATCGCATCCCAGGCCTTTAATTCCCTGTCATCCTCCATGATCGCCTGATCTTCCAGATTTTCAATAGGATTCCCATCCCTGTCCTTCGGTTCAAGAGACAGCAGTCCATAGGACATTTTCATCACAGAACCAAGCATCTGGCCGGTATACAGATCTGTCACAACATGATACAGCTTGTCATCCTGGATCTCGATCCGCTCTCCGTCTGCCCTGGTGAGATAACAATCTGTCACCTTATTCAGGATCATCCGATGTGGATTGTATGCAAAATTCAATCCACTGCAATATAACCTTGCCGTTGTCATAAAATCCGATACAGAAGCGTCCACCTCCGCTGCCAGCTTCAGCTCTTTTCCGGTCAGGTATGCACTGATCAGCGGATATCCGGCAACACCGTCCTTTCCGATCCCCAGTGAAAAGGAATTAAAAACATCCTCTACTGTGATATCGCCCTTTGTGTATGTATCCCGCACGGTTCCGCTTGGAACAACGGCTACATCAACCGGATCACCATCATAATACTCGGAATTTTCCACTGCATATATGTATGCATCGGACATGATATCACCAAGATTCAACTCTTCATGCTTCGTGCCCATTTCTTCCAGACTGTTGAATTCAACATCATTTTCAGCAAGAACCTCTTCCCTTGTATAGCCGAAATCGGCAAGATAATTCTTATCTACCGTATCCATCAGGGCATCGATCTGTTCCTGTGTCGCCTGGTCCGGTTTTACATCCTCAGAAACAGGGATCAGCTCATAGGATGTCAGCTCCCACCGTCCGTCCTGCTTCTGTGTCATGGAAAGTGATCCCAGATTTCTTCCGTATTCACCGCAGGATACGATATATGTGTTCCCATGCTGAATTGCCTCTTTCAGCTCTGAATGCGTATGTCCGCTGATGATCAAGTCGATATCCGGCACCTCTTTTGCAAGGATCTCATCCTCCGATTTGTTCTCATCCTCCCAGGTTCCTCCATGGGACACACAAGCGATCATATCCACTTTTTCATTTTTTCGGATCTCTTCTACCGTCTGTTTTACGGCCTCAACCGGATCCTTGAACTTTAATTCACAGGTCGGTGCACATTCCAGGGCATCCTTACCGAACACACCGACTACCGCAGCCTTTACATCTCCTTTTTGAACTACTACATAATCCTTCACACCGTAGGCTTCAAATGCCGACCGATCTGCTTCTGACCATCGCTTAATCCATCCTGCTCCATGCTGTCCCAGTCCACGTTGCACACTACCAGTGCCGGCACTGTCTCACCGGAAGCCTTCGCAGCCTCCAGCATATTTGCCAGTCCCTTTGAACGATAATCATATTCATGATTCCCCAGAGTCGTCACATCATACCCCAGATATCCCAGCATCCGAAGCTCTGCCGCCTCCGTTTCGTATACGGTCTGGATCAGGGTTCCCATGGAAAAATCGCCGCCATCCAGCACCAGGGTGTCCGGATCTTCCTGCTTCTTTTCATCGATCAGGGTTTTGATCCTTGCAAATCCGCCAACTTCTTTTTGCTCTCCATCTACGATGGTTGAAAAGCTGTTCAAATGCGAATGTGTATCATGGCTGAACAAAACATCAATCTGTTTTGCCGCGGCTGCTTCCACCGGAACATTCCATGCAAGAGGAAGCAGCAATGCAGCAATAAGCATGATCGCCAGCAGCTTTGCTGAAATTTTCTTTCGTGTTTTCATAACACTCTCCTTTTGTATATAGTTTTCTTATGCATTTTTACAAAACCATCAATAATGTTCCCACACCGATCAAAATACATCCCATCATCGATTTGCTGTAAATTTCTCATGCAAAAAAACAAATGCCAGTACCAGTGTGATCACGACACTCAGCTTGTCTATCGGCACAACCTTCGATGCATCGCCTATCTGCAGGGCACGATAATAGCATAACCACGAAGCACCCGTTGCCAAACCTGAAAGGGTCAGAAACAGCCAGCTTTTTTTGCTGATCGCTGCGATCCCGCCCTGGGTATTTGTGAGGAAAACCATTCCCCACGCCATAACTAGCACCACCATCGTTCGAATCGCTGTTGCAAGATTCGAATTAACACCGGCAATACCTATCTTGGCCAGTATGGAGGTCAGCGCCGCAAATACAGCAGACAGCAAGGCAAACACAAACCACATAGTAACTCCCCCCTTAAATATAAGATTTTCTTAACTATCCCAATACAAGTCCATCATATCATTTCCCCTCTGATATGTCACTATTTACAATTTCCTCCGCCGTATATTCCTCTATTTCTGTCTTTGTCACCTGTTTGATATGCTTTTTTTTCAGGCGCAGATATACGAATTCCCGAAAGATAGTATAGAACACGGAAAGCAGCGGAATGAAAACAAGCATACCTACAATTCCCATAAGGTTTCCGCCGATCGTAACTGCTGCAAGAACCCAGATCGACGGAAGTCCTACGGATTCACCCACAACATGAGGATAGATCAGATTTCCCTCGATCTGCTGCAGCACCAGAAATACTATAATAAATAAAATTGCCTGTTTCGGATTTACCATAAAGATCAAAAAGCTTCCCACCGCACACCCGATGAAGGCCCCGAAAATCGGAATCAATGCGGTAAACGCAATCAAAACTCCGATCAAAAGTGCATATGGCATCCTCAAAATACTCAGTATCACAACAAACATACAGCCGAGGATCACAGCTTCCAGACACTGACCTGCAAGAAAATTTGCAAATGTCCGATAAGTCAGAGAACAGACTTTAAGAAAAGCATCTGCCTTTTGCTTTGGGAGAAAGGCAAAAAATACTTTTCGGATCTGCACATGCAGCTTCTCCTTCTGAAAAAGGACATAGCAGGCAAATGAAAAAGCAATAAAAAAGGTTGCCAATCCACTGACTATGGAACCCACTGCTGACATTGTGGTATTCATCATATTTCCTGCACCGTTTCCAAGAAGGCTTATCCCCCACTTGATCGCCTGATCCGGATTAAACTGCACCTGATTTACCAGCTTCATGATTTCCTGGTTATTATGGGAAAATTCCCGAATCCAGCCTTGCATCTGCGGAATGAAATCAGCGATACTCATCATCAGAGTTCCCATTGTCCGCGTAAGCTGCGGAATCACCCCGAACATTACCAGTACGATTACACCAACCGCCAATATGATTGTAAGGAGCAAACTTATCGGTCTTGCCAGTTTTCCAACTGTCTTATTTTCTTTTTTTACTCTTCCGAAAATTTTCTTTTCCAAAAAGCTCATTGGCACATTTGTTATAAAAGCGATCGCCCCGCCAAGCACAAACGGAAATATAATCCCCCATATTGCTTTTAGCATGCTGAGCACCACATCGAATTTCCATAGGGCAACTACAAGAAGTGCCGTAAACACAATAAGCTCCCTGATTTTTTTATAGATATTTTGCTTAAATCCACTATTTTTCCTCTCTTTTTTTCAATTTCATACGTATCCATTTAAGTAGCTGAATGATTGGAAGACTTGCAAACGCATACAAATATACACAGCCAAGCTGCATCAGATCCAGCGTCTCTACTTTAAACAGGAGATGAAGTCCCGGAACCGTCAGTACAACGGTAATGAGTACTGCCCCAAGTACAAATGCTCCCTGAAGCCATTTATTATTAAAGAAACGTTTTGTAAAGATAACCGGATGATCCGATTTGCAGTTGAATCCATGGAACAGACGTGCCAGACAAAGTGTTCCGAAGGCATAAGTACTGCCAAGCAGTGCACCATTCTGATGATATCCTGTCAAAAATCCTATCATCGTCATCATACCGATCACCAGTCCTTCCAGACCGATTTTACCAAGAAAATCCTTTGTCAGTATTGACTCGTCTGCTGATCTTGGTTTCTCATTCATCACCTCACTGCTGTGCGGCTCCACGCCTAACGCGATCGCCGGAAGACTGTCTGTCAAAAGATTGATAAACAGCAGATGTACCGGTGCAAAGGGAACCGGAAGTCCTGCAAGGGATGCACAAAGAACTGCCAGGATCGCACCAAAGTTTCCTGACAGAAGAAACTGGATCGCATACTTGATATTCTGATATAAATTTCGTCCGTTTTCCACTGCTTTTACAATTGTTGCAAAATTATCATCTGTAAGCACCATTGCTGCGGCATCCTTTGCGACCTCGGTTCCGGTCACTCCCATTGCAACACCAATATCTGCCTGCTTCAATGCCGGAGCATCATTCACACCGTCTCCGGTCATTGCCACGATCATCCCCTTCTCCTGCCATGCACGGACAATACGGATCTTGTGCTCTGGTGACACTCTTGCATACACAGAAATATTCGGGACAAACTCCTTCAGCTGCTCATCACTCATATTTTCAATATCAGCACCCTCACAGGCCTCCGACAGATCGTATAAAATTCCGATTCTCTTTGCAATTGCCGCTGCTGTGATCTTATGATCTCCCGTGATCATGACTGGCCGAATCCCCGCTTTTATACATTCTGCCACTGCAGCCTTTGATTCTTCCCTCGGCGGATCCATCATAGCGATCAGGCCAAGAAATACCAGATGGTTCTCATCTTCTGTCGTCAATACATGCTTCTCCGGAATTTCACGATAGGTAAATGCCAGTACCCGTAACCCTTCCATTGAAAATTCCTGATTCTGGCGCCGGATCTTTTCTTTATCTGCTTCTATGATTTCCCGAACTCCGTCCTTTGTCCAGATCCTGTCTGTCAGCTCCAGAAGCCGGTCAACCGCACCTTTTACGATCATCCGGTTCTCATCATCAATTCTGTGAAGTGTTGACATCATCTTACGGTCACTGTCAAAGGGAAGCTCTCCTTCCCTTGGATAAAGCTTTCTTACACCAGCAGCCTCGATTCCGTACCGGCTGCCCAGATTGATCAATGCCGTTTCCGTCGGATCTCCGATCTCCACTCCATTTTCATTTGTTGAATCATTACATAAAATGCTGTAGTCCAAAAGACATCTCTGCGCCGGATCTGCTACATCAATTGCATCTGCTGTGATTCTTTTTCCATCAATATAATAATCTTCTACTGTCATTTTATTCTGTGTGAGTGTTCCGGTCTTATCCGAACAGATAACAGATACGCTTCCAAGACCTTCCACAGCCTGAAGCTTACGAATGATCGCGTGCTCCTTTGCCATCTTCTGTGTTCCGAAAGAAAGGACAATCGTCACGATGGAGCTTAAAGCTTCCGGAATCGCTGCGACTGCAAGTGCTACTGCAAACATAAATGCACTGCTGATCTTCTCACCGCGGAATACACTGATTGCAAACAGAATTCCGCAAAATATCAGGATCAGAATGGAAAGCTTCTTTCCAAAATCATCCAGATTCGCCTGAAGTGGCGTCTGTTTTTCCGAAGTCGATTTCAGAAGTCCCGCAATCTTTCCAACCTCTGTCTGCATTCCTACATTCGTTACAACCGCTCTGCCACGCCCATATGTGACAAAGCTTCCGGAAAACAGCATATTTGTCCGATCACCAAGCGGTGCTTCCTCCAAAATAGTGTCCATACTCTTTTCAACCGCAAGGCTTTCCCCGGTAAGCACTTTCATCGACCTTAAGGCTTGCATTTTCAATCAATCTTCCATCGGCCGGGATCATATCACCTGCTTCAAGAAGGATCACATCTCCTACAACCAGTTCTCTTGCCGGGAGCTGTACCGCCACACCATCACGTAATACCTTTGCCTCCGGTCCGGAAAGCTTCTTTAAGCTCTGCAGGGACTGCTCAGCCTTTACTGTCTGCACAGTTCCCAAAATCGCATTGATCGTAATAACGATCACGATAACTGCTGCACTTTCCACATCTCCAAGCATACCGGATATCACTGCCGATGCGATCAGGATCAGCACCAGAAAATCCTTATACTGTTCAAAGAAGATCTGCAAAATACTTTTTTTCTTTCCTTCTGCAAGCTCATTCCATCCGCACTTCTCTCTGGACCGTCTGACCTGTTCATCGGTAAGCCCTGATTTCCTGCTTTCCACACGCTCGAGAACTTCTTCTGCTGTCTGCTGATAAATTTCTTTCATTACCTTTGCCTCCTTTTTTGCAAATATTCACCAACTGTAATTTTTTTATGCAATAAAGGATTTTTTGATAAAAGGATATAAAAAAAGAAACCCTTATTGCACAACAAAAAAATGCAATAAAAGTCTCACCATTTCCCTGCAGCGCCGGATGTTTCCACCGTACTGACGACACTGCAAACGCAGATTTCCAAACGTAGGTTACTCCCCTTTATCAGTTTTAATAGTATAACAGGATCGGTACCTCTGTCAAGATACTTTATAAATCACACCTTTCAAATATAATACTCCGGTAACAGAAAAACTCCCATTTTTTGAATGGAAGTTCTGTTACCCTGAAAGTATTATAGGCCTGCAGCCGTTTTATTACCTTTTAAGATTTATTACTCTGATCAGCCACAATATTTCCCTGTACAACTCTTCCCTGATCTTTTCCTTTTCTCAGTCCTCGAACTACCTGTACATTTCCAAGAATCAGATAATCCATTTCTCTCTTAGTGATTTTCGCAAAATTTTTCTTTGAAACAAAATAGAAGGTAACTCCCATCAACACCCACACGATCAGTGCTGCAAAGGACTGTGGAGCCATGAATGCTGGAGAACCGGGCACGATCAGGAGCAGCAATATTACAACAGAGATCACGCAGCCGCCCATTGCTACTGCCGGATGGATTTTATTTGTATCTGTATCATCGCCATATTTTTTCAGAAGAATATAAGCACCTGCACAGGTAAAGAAATATCCGAACGCAGTACCTACGGAACACATATCTACAACCCAGCCGATTACTTCTCTGCCGAAAAATGGGCAGATACAGCAGATGATCATGGTAAACCCAACACATATGGACGGAGTTTTATGCTCCAGATGAACCTTTTCAAAAGCTGACGGAAGCATTTTTGCTCTTGCCATACCAAATAAAAGACGGCTGGATGTCATAAAGAATCCGTTCATACCGGTAAAAATCCCCATGCACACTGCCAGTGCCACAAAGCACACACCAACTTTTCCCATTGCAAGATCAAGAACTGCACCTGTATGCCATTTTACAAGAGTTCCATTCGCATCTGTCATAGTCAGAACCTGCTGCCAGGGAACAACACAATCTGTCACCAGTGCCATTGCACCATAGATCAAAGCACCTACGATCAATGCTGAAATGATCAGCATTTTGCACTTCTGTGGTGGAAAATCATATTCTTCTGCCGCCTGTGGAATACAGTCAAATCCTACATAAAGGAACGGAGCCAATGCCAGGATAGATACAAAACCGCTTCCAAGAGACTTGCCTTCGGCTCCGTATGCCGGTTGCAAGTTTGAAGCATCAAAATGTCCTGTTGCGATCACACCAATGACTGATACAACAACCGCTGCACACATGATAAGGACCATCGCAAGCTGAAGATTTCCTACAGATTTCGCACCTTTGTAATTCATGATCCCGAAAAGTATGATAAAGAACAGGGATAATCCGACTTCACCCATATATACATCATATCCTGCAATTGTATACAGGTAACCTCTGTTAAAGACTCCAGGAAAAATATAGGATGCCAATACCGGAAGTGCCGTTGCATTCAAAGCTACAATAGACAGATATCCAAGCGACAGCATCCATCCGCATATGTACGAAGCAGTTCTTCCAAAGCCTTTATATGCATAGGCAAATTCACCACCCGCTACCGGGAATTTTGCGATCATATAAGAATAGCTGTAGCCTACCACGATCATTAAAAGACCACCTGCCAGAAATCCCAGAAACAACGGGAGCGGTCCACCTGCACGTTCTGTCCAGAGCCCTCCCTGTATAAAACATCCCCATCCAATGATGGAACCGACAGCAACTGCCCAGATTGAACCAGGTCCCATGGATTTTTTTAATTTTGTTCTTTTATTTCTTTCACCCATATATATCCTCCTGCTTCATCAAGCATATCATTCATCATCATCTTCTCTGGTTTCTTCACTGATCGTATATGCCTCACTGATATCGGAAACAAAAATTTTTCCATCACCATAATGTCCATACTGCCCACTCTTTGCACTGTTAATGATAATATCTACAACCTCATCTTTTTCTTTGTCCCCAACAGTAATATACAGCATATTTTTTGCCATTTCCTGATAAAGGACATCCCCTACCTGAATTCCTTTTTCCTTACCTCTTCCTGAAATTGCCCATTTTGAAAAAGCAAAATATCCTTCCTGCTCCAGTGCTTTGATGACGTCCATCACTTTCTCAGGTCTTACGATTGCTGTGATCAGTTTCATAATCCTTCATCTCCCATCCATAAATACAAAAAGAGCCCAGATACAAAAGTATCCGGACTCCATCGTCTCTCTCTATATTATCATTATTTTTTTCAATATTCAATCAAAATCTTTCACTTTCCGGCCAGATATCGATACATCTCATCCAGCATCTCGTCTGTGATCTCCACCGGATTGTTATAAAGGTTCGGATGTCTGCTGATACGAACCAGCTCCGCAATCTGATCATCATCAAGCTCCAGATCCTTCAGATCACACCGCAATCCCATTTTTTTCTTTAATTCAAGAACTGCATCCGCCATCTCTTCTGCATCTTTGAATCCAATCCTTCTGGCAAATTCCTCTACACGTTCACCACCTTCGCCTTTTGCATTGATTCTTATAAAATAATCCAGGGTCAGGCCACACGCCTCGCCATGCGGGATGTGATAAATATTGGTCAATGGAAATGAACACGCATGGGACGAAGTAGTTTTCGGTAAAGTAAACGCCAATCCTGCGATCAAAGATGCTTCGCACATTTTCTCCCTTGCTTCCTCATCATCTGGCTTCCTGTATGCTCTGTAAACATATTTGAATACCAGTTCTGCTGCATGCATCGCAAGTACATCACAGATCGGCTGATGACCTTTGCTCCAATAGCCTTCGATCGCATGGGAAAGAACATCAATTCCTGTTCCTGCCGTAACCTGCGGTGGCATTGTATAAGTAAGTTCCGGATCAATGATAGCTGCTGCCGGATAAAATCCCTCTGATACGATCGGCGCTTTTTTTCCATTTGCATGATCCGAAAGAACTGATACACAGGTCACTTCACTTCCTGTTCCTGCAGTCGTAGGAACTGCGATCAGTGGAAGATGTTTCTCCGGCATTGCTACTCCGGTTCCATGATACTTACGGATGGAATCCGGAGTCAGAGCTACACTGGCAGCTGCTTTGGCACAATCCATGGGACTGCCTCCACCCAGTGCTACCACAAATCCGATATTTTTCTGCCGGATCACTTCCGCACAGGCATCTACCTCTGCAACGTCCGGGTTTGGAGAAACATCTCCAAAAGAAGCAACGATCATTCCTTCTGACTCTTTTATGACCTTTTCGGCAAGACCGCTTTTAAAGAAAAACGGTCCTGCACCAGAAGGCCTCTTTTGCAGCCAAGCTCTCTGGCTATTTCTTTGATTTCTTTTACTCTGCCTTTGCCGAAATGAATTTTTACCGGCTGTAGATAATCCCAGTTCATAGGCTACCTCCTGCTTTATCAGTTACAAAATTTTTCATCGACCATTGTAAGCACTTCATCAAGGATCGGGAGATACTCTTCCAGCTCCTCTTTCGTGATGATCAGTGGCGGACAGATTTCAATAAAGTTCTCACGTCCGAAGGTTGCAAAGCCACGTTTCTTTAATTCTGCAAATATCCACGGCATTACCGGTCCGGGTACGCCGTATTCCTGCATCGGTTCTCTGGTTTCTTTATTCTTGACTACTTCAAGTGCACCGAACAAACCGATACATCTTGCTTCACCAATACATTTATGCTTCTTTACCATCTCATCCATAAACGGAGCAACGATCTCGTGCATCTCAGCTACATGGCCCTCGATGTCGTGTTCTTTATAATATTTCATTGCTGCTACACCAGCCGCACATGCAAGTGTATGTCCACTGTAAGTAAGTCCGCACTGAAGAACATTTTTCTCAAAATACTCCGCAACCTTTTTACTTACAATACATCCGCCCAGCTGTACATAACCACAGGTAACACCTTTTGCAAATGTAATGATATCCGGTTTCATGTCAAAATTCATAAATGCAAACATTTTTCCTGTACGGTAAAATCCTGCCATAACCTCATCACAGATCAGAAGGATTCCATATTTGTCACAAAGTGCACGAACACCTTCCATATATCCGTCTGGAGGAAGAATGACACCGTTTGCACCTACTATAGACTCCATCAGGATCGCTGCCACATTTCCGGGGCCTTCATATCTGAGCTGCAGATCCAGCGCATCCAGATATTTTTTCGTTACCTCTGCATCATCAACTCCTTTTGTATATCCGTCACGATACATCTGAGGTTCATAAAGTGTACGAACCCATTTGCACCACCGATCTCTGCTGCATATCTTCTCCAGTCACCGGAAGCATTGGATGCTCCAAGTGTAGCTCCATGATAGCTTCTGTAACAGGAAAAGATCTTGGTTCTTCCGGTTACCATACGTGCCATTTTTATAGCATTCTCATTGGATTCTGCTCCACCATTTGTGAAGAAAACTCTCTTGTATGTATCTGCTCCTGCTGCTTCTACAAGCATTTTTGCCAGCATGCTCTTAGGCTCGGATGCATATGCCGGTGCCATGAAGCACATCTTATCAGCCTGTTCCTTGATCGCTTCAACGATCTCCGGAAGCTCATGTCCGAGGTTGGAACACACCAGAAGTGAAGCCATATCTGCATATTTTTTTCCATCATAATCGTAAAAATAAATTCCCTCAGCTCTTTCTACCGGTAAAGTATCTGCTCCTGATCTTGCCCATGACTGCATCACATAATCTTTGTGCATCTGTGCTACTTCTTTTCCTGTTAAACTCATAATAACTTCCTCCTCTTTATCTGTAATTCAGTTTTAAATATTGTTCATTTTTGCGGTAAACAAACTTATTATTTGTTGTAGAATAAGAAAAGCGCCCGGCCCACATTCATTTGTGAACCAGACGCCTTTGTCTTATCTGAGTCATATATTACTCTCGACACTGGCTGTCTGCAATAGACATCTATCCAATTATTTTTGTGCTGCAGCACAATCATTATTATTCTGCTGCCGCATTTTCCTTTTACATTTCATTCATCTGATATAACAGGAAACCCAACCTCAGCTGAAAACGCACATCAAAATCAGAAAGATTTTTTCCAAGTATCTCAGCGGCCTTTCCAAGCTTATAATTAATTGTATTTCGATGTACGATCAATTCCTGTGACGCACTTTTGACACTGCAGTCGTTAGCCAGGTAGCACTGAAATACTCTGACCAGATCTGAGTGGTTCATCTCATCATATTCATACAATGGAGCTACTGTATCTGCCAGATATTCTTTTATTGCTTCCTTATCTGTAAGTGTGAGCAGTACCCTGTAAATCCCAAGATCTTTGTAAAAAATAATCTTTCCGCCATCTGTGCTTTGCTCGCCCGGAACCTGACAGACACATAATAGATCAGACATTTTTTCCGCAAACTGATAGCTCTTATAAATCTGCCTGATCCCGTAAATCTGCTTACTTACACTTACAAAAATCTGTTCCTTCTGACATACCATCCTGCATAGTATCTGAAAAATCCTCTCTGTAGTTTTTCTGCATGCTTCATCAGAATAATCACACAAAACCAGAAGAATCTGCTTATCCTGGGCACAACACAAAATCCCATTATAATTACAGCGGATATGACTGCTCAGTTTAGATAAAATCTGCTCTAGCCTTGTTCCTGTTACACGATCATTGTCTTCCAGAACACACACATTCACAACCGTATATGCACTGTCTGTAAAATACCCTTTTCTCATCAGTGCCGAAACATACAGTTCTTCCTGGGACGGACATAAAAAGGCATTGTTCAGTGCCGTCGCAACCTCAATTGCGTTCTGCTGCTCTTTTGTTATTGCAAAACATATGATCCGCATGATTTCAGCCATTCGAACCTTCCACGGTACTTCAAATACCGGGAATCCCTTTTCATTTGCAAAATCAATAACATCCTGTCCGATCTCACTGATATAAGGCCCTGTATTGATCACGATCCCACTGGCTTTGTTTCGCCATACTTCCTTTACCAGACGAAGAAGAGTCAGATTTTCATTCAGTCCCAACCCTGTTGTAAAGGTAAGTTCCTGTCCCTGCAGAAATGCAGAAATCGTGTCGCTGTCTACCATATGCGTCCATGACACTTCATGATCTAGTCCTGTCTCACCTGCTACCAGCTTCATCTCCAAATGCTGTACCTGTTTTATGATCTCACGCAATGTTACTGCCATATTTATACACCTTTCTCCACCGCAGCTTCCTGTGATCAACTACATCAGACGATCAAAGATACTCCAGATATCAGAAGCAGTATATAAGTCAGATTCAGAAATACCTTCTGAGATACTTTACATACCAGCTTTTTACCTAACCATGTAGCTATAAGTAATGGCAGGATACTGATACAGATCAGTCGAATATCTGCCGTTCCAACCAGGCCGCTCCTGAACTGGGTAACCATCAGAAAAAAATTCAGCACCACCCATACAGGGGCCACTGTCGCACGAAATTCTTCTTTTTCTTTCAGTACCTGTGTTGCATAGATCACAAGTAAAGCCCCTCCTGATACAAACATACCATGAATTATCCCTGCCAGGATCAGAACTATCCACAAAATGAGATCCGGAAGTTTTTTCTCTGTATGAATGCACAGATTCTTTAATGCAACTACGACGATTATGATTCCATATATTGTCAGAAGAATATTTTCAGATTTCACGATCCGGCAGATCTGTATCCCTGCAAACATTCCAACCAACATGACCGCAGACATCTTAAGCAATTCTTTCCAGTTTATATGTCGATATCCGGTCACTGCGATCATCAGTCCGGACAGCCAGGCCATAACATTCAGGACCACCTTTGCATGATCCAGCCCAAGCAAATAAACGGAAGGCGGCATCGCCAATACCGTACCGGCAAACCCTGTGATAGCCTGAATAACATTAGAAACAAACAATACAAGCAAAAATAACAATTCTTTCATAAAGCATTCTTCCTTTTCTGTATTATCTGTTTACCGCACACTCTTTATCACTGCTGATAAAATAAAAAGACGCTTTGCAATAATGACTGCAAAACGTCTTTGTTTTCTACATTCTCGATTTTAACACGCTAAAAGGCAAAAGTCAACAGTTGCCTTTCTCCATTACCTTGACACATTCTTTTGTATTATTATTTTTTGCTATTTTTCTTAATGACAGCTATGGCTTCCACATCCATGGTCGCCACATGTATGTCCTTCCCCGTGGCTGTGCTCATGATGAGAACATTTCACATCCGGATTATACTCCAGTGTTTCATTGATAAAAGCTTCTACTGCTTCATCCGCATCTCCGGAAACCCCTCCGAAAAGTTTAATGCCGGCTGCCGCTAACGCTGTCTGTGCGCCGCCTCCGATTCCGCCACAGATCAAAACATCTGCATTCAATGCTTTAAGAACTCCTGCCAATGCGCCATGTCCGCTTCCATTCGTATCTACTACTTCTGAATGTACTACTTTTCCTTCCTCTACATCGTAAATCTTAAATGTCTCTGTGTGTCCAAAGTGCTGAAAAATCTGTCCATTTTCATACGTTACTGCTATTCTCATGATACCTTCTCCTTTTTCCGCTGCATATTTTTGATGAAGCTCCTGCTTATAACATCCTCCAAGCCTACAGTTACTGCTCTGACCATCACAGATTTTGAAATCTCCACCTTCAATTTTAAGCGGATATCCATCAATGAGTGCATCTGCTATTTTCTTCCTGGCAATCTCATAAATTCGTTGAACGGTTGTTCTTGCGACTTGCATAGATGCTGCGCACTGCTCCTGACTATAACCTTTCTTGTCCAAAAGACGGATGGTTTCATACTCATCTACCGTCAGAACAATAGGTGTTTTTTTCTCAGTATCATCTGCCGGAAAGAATTCTAAAACATTGGGGAAATGGCAAACTTTTCTGCATTTTACTGGTCTCGGCATAAACTGCTCCTTTCTTGCTTTTCTTATATAATAGTTCTATAAAAGGCATATGTCAATAATATTTTTGACATATGTCCATATAGCTCAGCTAATAGTATTATATACAGCATAAACTTCTCCTCACGACACATATATTTCGATGTTTTTCCGCAAATCAACTATTGATAATGGAATAGAAAAAACAGTCTGTCATAACAGAAATTAATCCCATCAAAACAGACGATTCTTTTTCCTTTACAAATATTACATTAATGGGGTTCCTGCCTCATGCTCATAGAATCTCTTTATTATCACCTGCACCGGTTTCTCACATATTTCATAGCTGTCGTCCTTCCATGCCTCGGAAGCAGAAGGCAGCTTCGGTGCCCACTCTCGGATTGTCAACAAACAGATAAAAGTCTTTCCCTGTGAGTATAGCCCCTCCTATCAGATCAAACTCTAATAGAAAAGAATCTTTATTTACTGTGACTTTTGTAAGGTGCTGGTTAAGGAACTCCACCCGGTTCTCATTGAAAGATTGAGTCTGTAGATACTCCTCCATCTCCTTATCTATATTTTGTATCACTTCCTCAATACTTTGTAAATCCTCATTTACTTCCAGTGTGAGGAGTTTATTTTTCAGATCCTCAAGAGTTTTCTCCAGCTCCTTATATCTCTTTGAGTAATCTTCTTTACTTATGATACCATCCATATAAGCATCTGTGAGCTTTTCTTTTCTTGCTGTCTGTTTTCTGATTTCTTCTTTGATTGTATCATCCCCCTGTGAGGCTCTGAGGCGTTCTCTGAGGCTTTCTAACCAGTTCAATAGAGATTTCCTTACCTCCGCTGTATTAACCTCTACAATCTGCTCAGAGAGGGATTGTAGGATACTGTAAAGAGCATTTTCTGAGAATGATTTATTATCACACCCTTTACCCGGAATCTTACCGTACTTAGAATAGCTTGAGCACTTAAATTTAATGTAGCCGTTTTCTTTAGATCTCCAGTATTTAGCCCCACACTTAGCACAGTAGATTTTACCGCTAAAGATACTCTTACCACAATTCCTACCACGTTTCTCATTTTTAATACTCTGTACCTTAGATCCTTTGATCTCCTGTACTCTGTCCCAGAGCTCAGGCTCCACAATAGCCGGGACAGCTCCGGGAATATGTACCCACTCACTTTTAGGATTTAGTACAGTCTTTTTTGTGTCAAAATCATAATGTCTCTGATTAATGACATACACCCCTTTATACTTCTCACTTGATAACATTCTGGAGATAGTGGTAGGATCAATCTCATTTCCTGATCTATTTCTGTACCCCATGTCGTAAAGAGTATTAGAGATAGCTCTCAAGCCCTCCCCTGAGGCGTACATATTAAAGATCATCCTTACAACCTCAGCCTCTTTCTCATTGATTACCAGCTCACCATTGATTTTATCATACCCTAAGGATCTTGAGTTATTTACTATAGAGATTTTCTCCCCGTTCTTAGCCGCCTCTATTCTTCTTTTATAGCTGTTGTTGATCTTCTTACTGAGCTCCCTACTGTACTCCTCAGCTAAGATAGCCTTGATCCCGGAGATAAGAGCGTTATCCGGGGAGTAGAAGTATCCTCAAGGTACATATACAACCTTTTCCCGTGAGTAGTAAGGCGGTCTATCCAGATGTACCAGTCTAAAGTATTTCTCTGGAGCCTGTCCTGTGACTTGATAACTACAATATCAAATTTATCATTTTCCAGATCTTCAAATAATCTTTTGTACTCATCTCTCCTCTTTATCTGAGTACCACTTTTGCCCTCATCTACATACTGATCTACCAGTTTCCACCCTTTCCGTAAAACAGCATCTTTACACTCAGCTACCTGTTTCTCCAGAGCGTTAAGCTGTCTCTCTTCCTCTGTAGATACCCTTGCATAAAATACCGCTCTTAATTTCTCCTGTACCATCCTGTTTTCCTCCTGTTGATTAGAATTTGTACAGGTTTGTCATAATATCTCATACTTATTATACATCTTTTTGATACTATGTAAACCCATTACTTATTATTTGAGTAATAACCAGAAATCTACTGAAATTTAGACAAAAAAATAGTGATCAGCCTTACACTGATAGCCCTCTCAAAATAACCCTTTTGGATTATAAGAGTGTCAAATCTGAATTGTTTACCCAGCTCATAATACCGCCAAGTAAACACTTACCGGATCCTACCTGAATAACCTTGTATTCTGATCCTTTTACAAAACTTGCAATCTTCTGCCCTGTAGCATAGTGAGTAGCGGATTTATTCACCCTCACTCTACAGCCTACACAAAAGCCTTTTGTACCCGGTAATTTAAGAACCTGTCCCACATAAATGAGATTTTTATTCTTAATGTTATTCAGGTCAACTAATACCTGTACTGTAGTTTCAAACTTGTTAGCAATCTTTGTAAGATTGTCTCCAGATTTTACAGTATAAGTTTTAGCTGTTGTAGTAGCCTCTGTAGGTTCTTATTCGCCCCTGTATCTGGTTTTTCCGGCTTAGGTGTAGAGTTGTTAGCCTTTGCATATTTAGGTCTTGCAAATCCACGAATATAGCCCCATCCGATAGCTACAGTTCTGTGACCTACAATACCGCCGCTCATGTTACCCTCTGTAGTTTCAAAATTCTTAAATCCTACAGATCTTACAACACCGATATGATCTGAGTACCCGTCATTCGGCTGAGTAGCATCATCCCAGTTAAATACTACGATATCACCTTTCTCCGGGGTAATGGTTCCATCTTCAATCCAGATCCCGGCTTTCTTAAAGAGTTTAACGTGTTCTTCAACTCCACACTCAGTACCGCCGATAAGATCTACCGCTCCGGCTTTAATAAATGCCGCTGATACTGTGGTATCACAATAGCTATCATTATAGCTTACTGCATAGCTACGGGCTAAAGGCTTGTGACTGTTGTACAGATCAATGATAGGCTTGTGAGTGCCTTTTGCTCTGCTAAGCCCTACCCAGCTATCCATGATATCAATAATCTGTTGTGCTGTTACTCCCATTTTGGTTTCCTCCTTTACATTGCTATTCACCTTACTTTTTAAGGTGGTATATACGAATTTCTGACGGGACTTATAAGCCCCTACCTGATTACCTGTATCAGTACAGCAAGAGGAATAAATGTGATCCAGTGTATAAGGCTTTTCAGTCTTACCCAGTACCCTCTTAACTGCACTTAAGCCTCCCTGATGTCTAAAGTTAGCACACATCATAAGAGCCGCCTGATCTGTTACTCCCAGCTTCTCAGCCTCAGCAACATATTTCTCCATCTGTTCTCTAACAAGGCTGTCCTGTACTTCTTTCCCGGCGGCTGAGGAGATGATCTTAACAATAGTCTTAGCCTTTGCTGAGCTCTTCTTTAACTGGTACTTACTCCAATCTGCACTCTTAAGATCTGCCGCAATCTCACCCTTAGAGTCCAACTTTTTGAAAGTATCAGGATCTTTCTCTTTAATTTTCTGGAGGAGTGTCTTAGCCTCTCCAGCAAACCATTGTCCGGCTCCGATAGTAATAGCTGTCTCTGCTTTACTGTTTGTATAAGCCTCTGTAAAATCATCATAGCGGCACTGTCCGTAAATCTGTCCTCCTGTCTCAACCGCATAAACGATTTTTACCAAAATCTCTAAATTTGTTTTACTTAACATCTGCCCTCACTCCTTTCAGGCAAAAATAAAGAGAGCACCTGTGAAGTGCTCCCCTCATAATAATTACTGTGGATCTGTATAACTCTTTGCTCTTTCACTGTCTCCTAAGCCCTTTGTAGTCGGATCGTTTAATGTGTTCCAAACTGATACAGCTACCAAAGAGAGTACATAAGGATTAGATACAGCTCTCACAATGAGCTCTCCTAACTTTCCCCATGTAGTAAGATCCTGAGCTGTTAATCCGGCATATGCAAGAACCGGAGTCAGGATACTAAGTACAATCTGTACCCAGAAAACAGGATTTTTAACTCTTACTTTCAGGTTCATAAAATACCTCCAAAAATCTTATTTACAGTGAGTAATAATCTGAGGAGTATCACTGTAAGTTATCCTCAGATAGATAATAAGGATCACCTCCTACTTTAGCCCCACCTGTACGGCTAAAGAACCCAACACAATAGTTACTAACCCGGCTACAAGTAACCACTTGAATTTCTCCCATTTATCACTGTCTTTTCCCTCCAGTTTGTTAAGTCTTTCAATCGTATCATTAAGATCCGCTCTCATATACTTAACTTCTGTGGCAAGCTCTTTGATAGCACCTATGAGATTGTTATTCTCTTTAATCTCCTGATCGTGCTCATCAATTCTTATGGTATTGCTTTTTGCTCTTTGCTCAACTTCTGTAAGTCTGTGCTCAAAGTCAATATCTCTATCCTCCACTCACTGAGATCCTCCTTTCTGTCAGAATAAAAAGGAGGGTAACAAAACTGTTACCCTCAGTCCTAAGGATTCTCTCCTTACTCAGCCAGTTCCGGTAATTCAAGATCAATCAGGATCTCTTTTACCTTGTCCTTAAGGACTGCCGGAACCTCAGCAAATGTTTTCTTACCCTTGATAATCAGAGTAGCATAAATCACAGCCATGACCGTTACCTCCTTTCTTAAGATTGTTTTAAGGATGAGACTGATAAACATATCAAGCCTCACCGCCTAAAATCTTTTCCACCTGTTTCCTGAGCTTTACAGGAACATCCTCCAGAGTCTTTAACCCCTTACGGATCAGATCAGCATAAATCTTAGCCATCTCTCACACCTCCTCTTAAGAAATAATCTGCTCATAGACCTCAGCAAGAGCAAGCTGGAGATCTGTAGCCTGTTGATCCAGAGAATCATTTTTCTCAGCCATGAGTTTGATATACTCATCTTTCTCATAGACTTCCTCTGTCTCAATCTTCCACCCGGTAAATCCCCGCTGATCTTCTGTGCCGGGATCCTCAACACGGGTAATTCCAGATCTGACAATAACAGTCTCCTCTGTGATTTCCAGAGCCTCAACCTTATCTGCACTGGAGAAAACCTCTGTAAACTTCTGCATGACCTTTTACCTCCTTTTCGTAATAATCTTGCATATAATCTATAAGGGGCTCAATGTACTTTTTAGATAGCCTGACCTGGATATGACGTATAAGCTGATTGACATGTACATTTCAACTCACAGCCTCACGAAGAGGCTGACTTGTTTCTCCGACCCCAAGAAAATATCCCTTGTCATTTCAACTCACAGCCTCACGAAGAGGCTGACTTCGTAAAACGGATTAAAAGATACATTCTGATACATTTCAACTCACAGCCTCACGAAGAGGCTGACATCTCTCTACT
>ENA-OQCS01000063-OQCS01000063.1-human-gut-metagenome-genome-assembly--contig:-NODE-63-length-45473-cov-3.551405_pt1 | contig 45473 bp, 39 predicted proteins | sample MGYA00242757_ERZ504575 | MGnify/ENA primary metagenome ERZ504575 (study PRJEB26092, sample SAMD00036297) | human gut metagenome | host: Homo sapiens | study: EMG produced TPA metagenomics assembly of... | reverse complement strand
GAAAAATACACTTCTCCAACTTGACGGAAACCGTAGGGTATTATCTCTATGTGAAGGCTAATAAAAATGGCACTACTGGATCATACGTTTTAAGTAAAAACGCTATCAAGCTGGAAGGTGTAGAGGGTTATTATCATTTCCTTGTAGGTATTCTAAACAGTGAATTTGAAGAGGATCGTTCCTTTGTCGAACTATTCGGATTTACAGAGATACTTCCAGGAAGAATAACTACAGACAGAATCGTTTCAAGCGATGGGCTAAATTTCATGGACTTTGTGAATAACGCTTTTCGTGTAGGAAATTCAGACAGCTATTTTGATTGGAATACCAAAGGAGATAAAAAATTACGTCTGAAAGGCACAATCGTGCAAAGTGAAAGTGGCGATGAAAGCCTATAGGTTGTTTTCGTGGCGTATATGACAACTCTTATACCTATTATTGGGGTGATGAGGTTATCTATGATGATGGAACTGGCTATTCTATGTATCGTTTTGTATCAAAGAATCCCGTTAAAGGTATTTCTCCAAATAATAGTAACTATTGGATTATTGTAGCCCAAAGAGGTGTGGGTATTTCAAATACAGACGTTCTGTATGCCATATCATCCAGTAATACTACAGCACCAACATCCGGTTGGCAGACAACAGCTCCAGCCTGGAAAGATGGATATTACATTTGGAGTAAAACTAAAGTTGTTTACACGGATGGCGACATAGTATATACAGATGCAGCTTGTATCACAGGTGGCAAGGGAGAAACAGGCAATGGTATAAGTTCAATAATTGAGCAATATTATTTATCATCCTCTGCAACTTCCCTTTTAAATGGTAGCTGGTCTAATTCACGTCCAACTTGGAAAAATGGTTGGTATATATGGACACGATCCGTTATTAATTACACAAACGGCAACAGCATTACTACAGAGGCTATTTGTGTTACTGGAGAAAAAGGAGAAACTGGGGATGATGGTATAAATGGTGATTATTTTGAATATCGGTACGCTGTTAATGGCTCCAGAAGTACACCGCCTTCACTGAGTAAAACGAGCCGTAATCCTTCGGGATGGAGCACAACCGTTCCAACTGTAGGAAACTTGCAATACTTATGGTTTACAGTAGCAAAAATCAATGGTGAAACAAATTCATTGATACAGAACTGGAGTACACCAGCCCGACAAACTCCGTATGATGGAGTGGATGGTAGAAATGGAGATACTGGTCCGACTATGGTTTATCGTGGTGTCTATGGCAGCTCTAAGTTTACTATGGTACTTCAAAACGTGTAGATGCAGTAAAATATAACGGACACTATTATGTTGCCAGAGTGGATGCCGGAAATGGCTTTCAAAATCATGTACCTACGATACTGCTTATTGGAATGATTTCGGTGCTGAGTTTGAGAGTATAGCAACTAATTTGCTATTGGCTGAGGGTGCTAATATCGGAGATTGGTTTATGAGTGGTGGAAAGATTGTTTCTACACTCTTGGATGGTAATAAGATCATTCTTGATGCTTCAATGGCTCGTATATTGATAGAATCCAGCCGTTCTGGTGGTGATTATTCAGAAAGCCAATATCAGGGATCTAAAATTACGATAGATGCGAATAACGGCTTGATTGAAGCCCGAAGTAAAAGCAATAGCCGTGTAGCCTATATGTCGCCTACGGGTATCTTTTGTAATAATGCAGAAACACAAGCTGTTTCGGCTATTTTGGGTTATACGCATAAGGCTTCTATCGTAGGGCTTGGATTTGGTACTGTGAATAAAAGTGATTGGAACAATGAAAACTTTTTAGCTGGCGTATATGGTAGAGCTTCAAACAGTGGCACAGCCCCCGCTTATGGTGGCTTCTTCCAGAATTTGATGGCAGCAGGTCTATTTTTACATAGAAAGGCTATAGAAGAAAGCTCTTCTTCTGTTTATTTGTCTGAAACAGACAGCTTGGTTATTGGATATTCAAGAAACCAGCAAATCGTTTACCTCCCTTCTGATGGTGTGATTGGTAGGACTATATTTTTTAAGCAATGGTGGACAGGATATATGAGAGTTTACCCACGTAGCGGAAATGTGTTGTATGATGATCACACCCAAAATGATTATTATGATATTGGCGAAGGTCAGGGTGCTATATTCCATTTTACAGTGGGGTATGTCGATGGTGTAAAAAAATCAGCATGGTTAGTTAGTAGATATAAATTTTAATATTATGATTGAATATGGCTATATAAACGAAAACGGATCTCTTGTTTCTAAATTTTTAGAGGAATACAGTGAGAAGTTTAAAAATGAAGAAACTGGAGAGATTGAAACGAGAATAGTATCAATCCAGGAGCAACAAACTGAGTTGTCCGCTTTAGGATGGAAACATGTAGAGCTTGTGGATGATACAAAATTACAATGTCCTGAATACTATAGTGTTCGTATTGTACCTTATGACGCTGGAGATAAAATAAGCTATAAATACGAGCAAAGATTTAACGCTAAACTTGTTCGGAATAAGATAGATGAACTGAAAGCCTCTCTTACCAGCAATGACAGCGTTATAGGTGATTATCGTATAACGAAATGTTATGAGGCTTCTTTAATCGGGCTTGATATGCCGTATGATATAGAGAATCTTCACCAACAAAGGCAGAGTGTACGGGATGAAATAAACAAATTGGAAGTCTTAATAGCTTCAAAAATATAATTCTCTGTATTAAATGGTGTATATATACACCAAATAAATTATATTTGCAGTTATTAATCAATAACTTAATAAAATATGGATTGGGCAGCATTATTTGCGTGTATAACAGCTTTAGGTACGGGCTGGTTTGCGTATAATCAGTTAAAGCATAATCGGCTTGCTGATATTAAGGCTAAAGAACTTGAAAGACAATTAGAAAGAAAAAGCACTCGCAGAAGTGAAAACTCTGCTCGTGTGTATGGTGAAATTCATAAAGTATTGAATGATCTTTCATGTGATCGTGTGTATATTATACAACCATATCCTTTAGGAGATAATCATTATCTCACAATCTTGTATGAAGTTACCGCTAAAGGGGTTGCCCGTATTAGTGACTTTTGGCAAGATATTAAGATGTCTGAACTTCCAAAGTTTACGGCTTCAATGGCTCGAAATGAACTTATGCTGATACGTGATATTGATAGTTTGGATGGAACACGTGCAAAGGCTATGTTTAGCTCCAATGGAACACAGTCTTTAATCGTTCAAAAATTACATGATACTACCCATGATTGTTGGTTCTTTGGTCTGTGATTTTACAGAATCCATCCTGATGATTTTGATGAGGAAGCAATCAGAAAAAAACTTCATTTTGCAGCCATGCACATTCAGTATATCCTTCCAGAAGTAAAAGAGCGCAAGTTATGAGAGTAACAGAATATCTGAAAGAACTTATCAAAAATGGATCAGGCACAGTAGCAAGAGTTTTTTTCTTGTTGCCGTTACCTTAATGGGGTGCTTCCTTCTGCTTATTGTCGGTTTTATTTTGGTTTATGAAGTAATCGTAAACAAGTCTATCAAAACCGATCTTATGGGATTATCGGCTTTTGTCGGTGCTATCACTGCTTTGTTTGCTTCGGCTGGAGTAACCAAATGTTTAAGCGAAAAAAATGAAAATAAAAACGTATGAAAGTATTATTAGACAACGGACACGGAGAAAATACACCAGGTAAAAGATCTCCGAAGTGGTCGGACGGATCACAGTTATTTGAGTGGGAATATGCCAGAGAAATTGCCAAAGGCGTATATAACCAATTACGAGCAAAAGGTATAGATGTCGAATTGTTGGTAAAGGAAAATATAGACGTACCTTTGGCAGAAAGAGCCAGAAGAGCAAACGAGATAGCAGCCCGATACGGTAAGACAAAAACGCTTCTTGTTTCTATTCATTGTAACGCTTCTGGAACTGGCAAGGGTACAGGATGGGAAATACATACCAGTCCTGGAAAAACAAAAGCTGATGATTTGGCGCAAGTTTTCTGGGATATGGCTAATAGAATGTTTGGAGGAACTTGGAAAATTAGAGGTGATTGGTCGGATGGGGATGGAGATTGGGAAAATAATTTCTACATTCTCAAAAAGACTTCATGCCCGGCTGTTTTAACGGAAAACTTCTTTATGGATAATGAAACAGATTGCAAGTTTCTACTATCTCCTGAAGGAAAGGCTCAAATTATCCAGTTGCACGTTGATTCAATCCTTAAATATATAGAAGAGTATGCGTAAATTTTTATTTATTGCGCTTGTTTTACTCGTAGGAACAAATATCTTTCTGTTTAAACGATTGGATAGCGTAAGGAAAGAACGTGATCGCTTGGATAGTAATCAAGCAGCATTACTTTCAGATGTGGAACACTACAAAACGGAAGCAGGGAAAAACGCTACTTCTGTTTTAAGGCTGGAACTGACGAAAAATGAGTTGGAAAAGAAAAACAAGGATCTTACCAAAACAGTAGATGATTTGAATATAAAGCTCAAACGCATTCAGGCAGCTACAACAACAGCCACTAAAACGGAAATAGAAATAGAAACAAAAGTACGTGATAGCATAGTGTATCGCAACCAGCTTGATACTCTTTTAAATTTTCGATGGCGTGATTCTTGGATAGATTTAAGGGGAACTATTGATAAAGGGGTATTATTCGCTAAGATAGAAAGTGCCGATACATTACACCATATCATACACAAGATACCGAAAAAGTTTCTTTTCTTCCGATTTGGGGTGAAGGCTATAAAGATGGATGTTGTAAATTCAAATCCACACAACAAAATTACATATACTGAATATATAGAGCTAAAAAAATAGCTTTTGTAGAATACTTTTTTCATTTCAGAACGTGCATACTGAGAAGTACGCACGTTTTTTTGTATCTTTGCAGTGCCGAATTTATATCGGTGTTGCATTAGTGAAAACCTCGCTTCTTTTGTAGAAGTGGGGTTTTCCATTTTCTTTGTAGAAAGCCTAATTATCATACTATTTCTACAAATATTCTACAAAAATCACAATATCCGTTGTAATCCACTGATTATTAGAGTTAGAACAAGACTTTCCTAAATTTTAGATAGGGGTTCGATTCCCCTCGGAGCTACTTTTCAAGCCCGTCTCCATTAAGGTGGCGGGCTTTTTGTCGCTTGTTGAATTCGGCTATTATTTCTTCCTTTTTTGTTTCTACGAAAAACAAAGAAATCAATCGTTCTGTGTTGAGTTGAAAAATATGGGATTTAAAATTGCGTGATTCTTGTCGTTACTTTTCGGAACTGCTCTTTATAACCGGCTAGGTTATAGCAAACCGGAATGGTACTGTTGCCGACACGGTATATGCCGAATTTGAAGTAATATCCTTCTTCGTCATTGCGGCCAATCAGTATCTCCTCATTGTTTACGATATGTTCTTTCACTTCCTTTTCTGATTGACGGTAGGACATGGTTACGTCAAGAAGTCCGGGTTTAAGAATGGTTTCTTTTTCTTTTCCATATTCGGTCCAGTCTATATTTACCTGAAAAGTTATCCAGCAATCTTTGGGGAAATTCTCGAATGGCATTTTATATGCTATTGTCGAGGTTTTGAAGGTAGAGGTGACTGATGCATGATTTCTGCCTTGTCAGGATTGGCATTACAGCGGTCGGTCTTGTCCGTCAGCCATTTGCGGTCCGAATTGGCTTTGATGTAGAAATAACCTTGTGAAAAGCCGAAGGCAAGCGGGGGATAACCGCCTTGTTCTATCAGCCAACCGTTCGGTTCCCTGCTCTGTAGAGGGTATCTCCTTGGGCGTTGATTTTGATAATTTTATCATATGCCGTATTTTTCTTGAAAATCATTCGCCTCTCCAGTTCCAGAAACTCCTTGGTACTGAGTCTCATTACTTTGCCATCAGGGTCGGACACAAGTGTACGGCTTGGCATGCCGTGCCATTGGGCAAAGATGGTAGATACGTTTTTGTCAAGGGTATGTGGAATGTAAACAGAGAATGTGTAGCTCATGGATGAACCTTGCGGGCAACTTCCCTTGCCATAATGATAGACGGTCTTCATCTTTTGAGCATTGGGATATTCATCTGCCGGATAGTTTTTGAAATCGTCGGATACGGCATAGCAATAGCATAGTTCGGCGCGACCTTTGGTTTCTCCTTTAGAGTAGCCTTCCAGAGTGTTGTCATCTTGTTTCAGCTCAAAACGGTAAGAAGGCTGTCCTTGAAAGGGACGGGAGTAGTCCAGTTGTATGGCATGGGACTTATTGGTACCTACGGCCACCCAACAGCCGTCGACAATCTGTCGGATACGAGCAGAGTCGGCCTGTACATTCACACGTTCCTTGATGGGAGTTAATTCCGGCCATTCCATTATTTCGGGCAAACCTTTTCTTGATTTCACTCCATAGAAGTTGGATTGGGATTTGTTTTTTGCCCGGATAAGGCGTAGTTTGCATTTTGTTGATTTGTCAGGGGCCAGCGTTACGCTTTCTCCGGTTTTCAGGTCCAGTTCATAGGTCTCATTACCCAGCGGTTTGATGGAGACGGTACGTCCTGCAGATAGCTGATGGACGGCATCCCATCCGGATAACTGTATACGGCAAGGTTGTCCTTTTTCACTGGTCAGGCTGACCCATTCGGTTCTTCCGTCTTGGCGTTGAGCCGAGACGGTAAATCCTCCTTCCGCCCTGAGGGCATGGAAAGCACAATCTTTCCAATGGTCTGGCACAGCCGGGAAGATACGTATAGTCTCATCCAGCTTTGTATAAGCAGCTCAGTAAGGGAGGCCGCAGCACTTAATGGGGTTTCTATTACCGGATTCTTGCCTTGACTTTCCACATAGAATGTATTGGGTAGCAGAATGCTGATTCCGATTGGTTTGTTGATGAAATGTGCCAAGCGTTCGTAAGCCTTGTTACCGTTACCCAAATAGGCATATAGAGAAGCTGCTCCGGTATAGGAATATCCTGCTAATCCTTTCCCATCTTCTAAAGACAACCAGTGTTCGATGGATTTCTCCAGGAATTTACGGTTCTCTGGTACATCGGGATGTAAAAGTCGGAAAGGGTAGAAGGCCAATAGGTGCGAATAATGGCGGTGGGACTTCTCCAGCGGTTTGTTGGCGGCAATCATCAGACCGTTTTCATTGGTGGGATATGGAGCCAGTCGTGTCAGGATTTCTTTCCAGCGTGCATAGTCGGGATGAGTGCTTGAAGTTCTGTCATGACATGCTATCAATGTTTGGAGCAACCAGCTCAGTGAAGCTAATCCGTAATTGCTGTCATTGTATTTTTGGAACCCTTCATATTCGGGAGACTCAATATGGGTGAGATGCCATGTGTTTTCTTTATAACACAGTATTTTATCGAATACGGCAAATGCGTCCAGTGCTTTTGGAACTACTTGTTGTTTGATATCTTGCCAGTCAGCACCGGCATATCGCAGGTACATATAATAGTTTTGCAATGCCCAGGTGTAGTCACCTATCTTGCATGGTTCAATAGAACGGACAAGTGAAGGAAACACTTCATCCATCAGTCGCTGGAAGTTTTTGCCTTGTTCCATCCTATTGGCTGGTCCTATGGGCATATAAGTCAGTTGTATATTTAGGTTCCACCAGAAACTGGGCCATGGGCTCAGTTTGAAGAAAGTGCCCATTACGTCCATTGCCGGGCCATCCGGATGAGAACAAGTGGCAAGTTTGTACATCTGTATGAAATAAAAGTTCTCCAGTTTTTTGTCCGGAATGGAAAGGAAAGAACGTTCGTGGTAGGCATTCCACCACTGGCGTGTCTTTTGTTTCAACAATTTAGTTCCTGTAATCTGTGTTGCTTCTACAGTCTTCATGGCTTTGGCAAGAGAGAGGGATGAAGCCGGCACTTCATTGGCTGTAGACACGTACAATACGGAACGTGATTTTCCGCCCGGCACCTCTTTCCAGTAGGTTGCATAGTCTCCTCCCGCCAACAAGGACTGTACCCAACTACTTCTTTGTCTTTTTGGTTGACGACAGGTGCGGGGTTGTCCTTGTATTTTAATTTTTCTTTCAAATGGGGAAATACTCTTATGCGGGGAGAGCATGGGTTCCCGGGAATCCCCTTCCAGCGGTAAGGGACTCCGGAGGAAACTTCCACGATATTCACTTCTTCGGGTTGGGGAGTATAGGCGTGGAAAGTCAAGTCTCCTTTGTCTGTTTTTAGGTGTCCGGTCAGTTCGGCATTGTAAATGTCGAGATAAAAAGTGCCTGAAAGTATCTTCTTCAGGGAATAATAGCATTTTACCGACATCAAGCCTGCAAAAATCCACCATTTATCTGCCTCTTCCGTGCCAATGGAGGTTTTCGGTAGGGAGCTTTCCTATGATCTGTGACATCGGACGTCCCAGATGGAAAACTAATGCATTGAGTGTGGAATCGGCATATACCATCATGCCGACCAATCCATTACCTAAAAAGCACCTTCATTCCATTGCATGGGTAATTGTTCCCATATCAAGGCATGTTGGCGCATATACTTTTCCATGTCCGGAAACGAAGCTCCGGACATGGAAGTACATATGAAAACAATAAAATTACGATTTTGATTGTACTACGCATAAATTTATTCCTTTTAGTTGGGCAACGGTATCATTGCTCTACGACCATAGTTAAATTTCAGACCTCTTTTATAAGCTTCAGGACCATATAGTCTTGGATATCCATTTCACCCAAGTTCACGAGGATTCCCCGCGCCATGAGTCCGGCATCTTCGTTTTCAAGGCGTGGCAGGGTTTCTGCGGCTTCTCTCAGCTCCGACAGGAAAGGACGGATACAGTCACGCATATCAGGGTCTAAAGATAAGCATTCCAGTGAAGAGTACCCTATTTTTCTGTATTTTTCCTCTGTGGGAATAATTAGGCGGGCAACGCTTTCTTGACTTTTACCCAGATAGGCTGCGGCATAGGCGGCTTCGGAAGCGATGTAGGGATTACTGTCTTGGAGGAGTGCCAACAAGGCTTGCGGACAAGAAGATATTTGCTTTTCTCTGGCAAGTTTGGCATATCCTACTACTCCCCAGAATCTCATTTCGGATAGCGGATTGGTAATTGCTTCTTCTAACATAGACAGAGAGGCGGTGGTTGCTGTTCCAGCTGTTTCAACAAGAGTATAAAGTTCGTTCAGAGGATATTTCTCCTTGCGCACTTTGTCGTAAAGAATATGACCGGTGCGTGAAGTGGGAAGGAAGAACCCCAAATCACCGGTGACACGAATATGGTCAGATAGTGCTTGGCGCATTTTGGACAAGATTTCTGCATATTCGGGAGTACCGGATAAGTCGTGCAGTTCATCCGGATCTTTTCAAGGTCAAACAGCATTTCTGCCGGATGGGCTTCGAAAGTCAGTTTCCAGTTAGGTTGGTATTATGCCCTTCCAATACTAGTTTATCCCATGCTTTGTTGGAAGGCATTCCCCATTGATAATAATTGCGCAGGGCAAACTGACGATAGGGGATATAACTACGGATATATTTGAAACGCCCATCGGTAACGGCGCGTACCGGCATGAAATGATGCAATTGATTGGCTGCTAATGCAAATTGCATCTGGCGTTTTTCTTTGTTTGCAAACTTGCCGTAAAGTGCTTTGCCCTGCATCTGTTTGGGTGGTTTTACCCCTGCAAGACTAAGTACGGTAGGCCCTAAATCCGTGAAGTTGACCAAGCTGTACTCTTTGCCTGAAGCCTGCTTGGCCAGGTGTTGCCATTTGGGCGGGAAATAGACAATCAGAGGTACTTTTAGACCGCTTTCGTACAAATATCCTTTACCACGGGGTATACAACCGCCGTGGTCACTGAAGAAAAATATAATTGTATTTTCATCCAAGCCTTTCTCTTTCAGGTCTTTCAGGAAGAATCCCAGCCAGGTATCCACGTCTTGTACTGCTTCTAAATGACCGGCATAGTCGGAACGTACTTCCGGCAAGTCGGGAACATAAGCAGGCAATGAAAGCAGTGCCGGTATATGCCTTCCCGTGTGTAATCTCTGCGTCCGTCTGTATGGAAAGTTCGGATGCGTCCCATGTGTGAGGTTACCGTGTTGAATACAGCGAAAAAGGGTTGGTTCTTTTTTCGTTTGGGACTATTGTATGAGGCTTTGTTGCTACATTCGTCCCAACATATTTTATTGTCAGTGGTAGAGTTGTAGTGTGTCTTGCTGTTGTTTGTACAGTAATATCCGGCTTCGCGTAATTTCTGTGGAAAGAAGATGTCAGCAGGTGTATCGTAGGGCACAGGATGGATGTCCATGCCGTAAGTGCTTGAATAGCATCCGGTAATCAGTGAAGAACGGGCAGCCGAGCTCTGGGGAGCTACGGACCATGTGTTCATAAACTGTATGCCGCGGGCGGCAAGGCTGTCCGCATTGGGAGTATGTACTCCTCTGTTGCCGTAGCAACCGAATTCGTATGCACTAGTATCTTCAAAGGTGAGCCAAAGAATATTGGGCTTTTCGTTTTTTGTGTCTGCCGCCTTTGTCTGTGTGGAATACAATCCGCAGAAGGCAGTACACATTAATAAAGGTAGGTGTCTCATAAAGCATTAAGAATTAAGAACATTTGTTTCCCGCAGCTAAAGTAGTCCGTTTGTGTTTAACTGAGACTTCCTTATGTTTAAAAGTGTACCAATATTGTTTGGCAAGTGAGGTTTCAACAATATTAGCATTGATTCAACAATATTACAAGAGGTTTAAACGCCCATTGGCATGATATTGAATAAAAAGAGAGTGAAATACTGATAACAAAGGACTAACTTTGAGCATTAAAATCTAACCATGAAAGAGATATGAAAAACATGTTGTTTATGATGGTGCTGTTTTGTGTATCATCTTTGGCAGGACAAGCACAGAATGTAAATGCGAACTCTTTGATGATTCATTGCGTAGTGAAGCGGATAAGCTGTTGACGGAATGGATGGATGCTTTTCTGGCTTATCAGTGCACCTATTCCGATTCCGCACTTGATGGAGGAGTCTTATGCCTGCATGTGCCGTATGCATGGACGTATAGGTGATGCCGTACTTCCTTTGATGTATTTGGCAGAAAAGACCGGAAACCAAAAATATTTGCTTGGAGCCAAAGCGCTTGATGGCGTGGATGGAGAATGTGCACCGTCCGGACGGGTCATGGATGAACGATGTACATGTATCGGATTGGAACGGTACGACGGTATTTGCAGCGATTGCTCTTTATGAAGCTTTGCATTATCACGGACATCTATTGGATGATTCAACCCATCATCATTGGAAACAGCGATTGGTAGAGGCTGGTGAGTTTATGATGAACAATCCTTCATTTATAGCCGAAGGCGAGAAGGCATGAGAAATATGAATGTAAATTATTCTGCTTCAGCAACCTATGCACTATATGCTATCGGTGAAATGTGCAATCGGCCTGAATTTAAGAAGGAAGCCGAAGAGATAGCTCTCGGATTAAAAGAATATTTTACCGTGAATGACTGTTTCTTGTATGGCGAGGGACCTAATATCGCCTCAGAAACTCCAAACGGTTGCCGTCCGGTAGATTTGCTTTATAATGTAGAAGAATCACTGCCTAATATGGCATATTATGCAGTGATGGCAAACGACATGGAACTATTTTCGCTTGTGGAACGTTCCATGGATACTCATCTTGAGTTTATGTTACCCGATGGCGCTTGGGACAACAGTTGGGGAACACGAAGCTTTAAATGGACTTATTGGGGCGGGCGTACCAGTGATGGCTTTATGGGAGGTTATTATTTGATGGCTGCTGCCCGTCATCCGGAATATTTGGAAGCCATTCGCCGCAATATCCGTTTATTGAGTAAGGCTACCCATGGTGGACTTCTTTATGGAGGAATGCATTATTTTGCATCCGGTGTTTCTCCTTGTATTCATCATACATTTGGGCATGCCAAGGCGTTGGCTTCTTTTTTAGAACTGCCTTCTGTGAAAATGACTTCTTTGGAAAAGCTTCCCCGTGACTCCGTTTACGGAGTGAAGTTCTTTAAGGATATTCGTACGTGGCTTTTATCCCAAGGAGATTGGCGTGCCACATTTACCGGATATGACGCCGAATATAAAGTGAAAGGGACTCATCCAATGGGAGGTGCTCTTTCGTTGTTGTGGCATGCTCAGGCAGGACCTATATTTGCTGCGACTATGAACCGGTATAAATTGATTGAAGCTCCCAATATGCAGGACAATGTCCGTAAATATCTGATGGGAGGTACCCCCCGGTTGAATCGATTCAGGATGAAGTTGCATATAGTAATCTGGACGATTTGAATACGGACATTACTTGTTTTATAGAAGACGGGTTCTGTCGATTTAATGTAAATTCTCATTTGGTTGATATCAATCAACAGTCTCCAAAGCAGGGAGAAGTACCGGTAGAGGTGAACTATGCATTTTCAGAACAAGGAGTGAGCATAAGCGTGGAACGTTGCAATGACTCGGCTTACCTTGTGTTGCCAGTTATCGCGTCGCCCAAAGAAGAGGTGAGGATAAGTACGCGAGAAGCTTCCAAAAAAAAATAAGGGGATATTGTACATCACTTGCGAAGCAGGATATATAGATGTAGCACCGACAGATAGTGATGGACGAATCTTTAATCCGGTTCCAGGATTCTCTTTTGTACCTTTGCGAATAATACCGGAAAGTATTGGCAAGAAAATACAGATTAATATTTACTTTTGCTAATGTGTTTTATTTATTTGCCTCATAATAGATTACAAACATGAAAATACAGCAATATTTGTTAGTGCTTTTAGAAGTATTATTCCCCTACATGTTGAATGCCGATGTCACTGAAGATATTCACTTTTCCCATATTGGTTTGGAGGAAGGATTGTCGCATAGTACGATTTTTGCGATTAATCAGGATAAAGGAGGGAATTTATGGTTTGCGACGTATGATGGTGTGAATAAATATGATGGTTACAACTTTATTGTATATCGTCATCAATATACCAATCCCAAAAGTATTGCCAGCGATATATCCCGTTGCATCACAATGGATGATTCAGACCGGATTTGGATAGGAACTCGTGAGGGGTTGTCTCTTTACAATCATTATAAGGATGAATTTTCCAATTATTATTATAAGAGAAATGGTTTGAACGTAGCTGTGACCAGTATTATCCCGATAAAAAAAGATTGGTTGATGTTGGGTACTGCCGAAGGCATTCTGCTTTTTGATGTAAAGAAAGAGTGTTTCCTTTCGGATACATTATCCTCTTCTTTGCATGGATTGCAGCCGGCAGCTTGGTACGCAGGGTGATTGTATCTATATAGGTACTGAGGAAGGTGTATATATTTATACTTTGTCAAACGGTATTTTGGAGAAACTAGTGGATGTGCCTACTGGCATCCGGGTTCATACCATTCTGTGCCAGATGTTTAATAGAATATGGCTGGCTACGGAGGGAGATGGACTTTATCTGTACGACATGAAGACAAAGGAGCTGAAGAATTACCGTTATGAAGATGGGAAATCAGGATTGAACTCAAACTATGTGCGTTCTTTAGCACTGGATACAGAGAATCGCCTATGGGTGGGAACCTATGGTGGATTGAATATCTACAAGGAGGGATCAGACAGTTTCTCGTCCATTAAAAGCTCTGAGATTCAGGAAGGAAGTTTATCGCAGAATTCAGTCCGGAGTATTTTCAGAGATTCGCAGGGTGGCATGTGGCTGGGTACTTACTGGGGAGGGCTGAATTATTATCATCCTTTGTGTAACCGTTTCCAGCGTATCAAACATGTCCCGTTCTTGAACTCACTCAGTAATAATGTGGTCAGTTGCATTGTTGAGGATAACAAGCATAATTTGTGGATTGGCACGAGCGATGGCGGTTTGAATTACTATGATAATGCCTCTCAGCTATATAAGAATTATCTATTCAATTCGGGCAATCTAGATGTACCTTTCAAGGATATCAAGACGGTGTATGTAGATGAGGTACAAGATAGAATATATGTGGGGGCACATGCCGGAGGAATGATGGTTTTACATCGTAAATCCGGTTACATAGAATATTATAATCGTCACAATAGCAATTTGCCGAGCAATAATATCTATTCTATTATTTCAGACGGGTATGGGGGGCTTTGGGTGGCATCGCTGGAATATTTATTGCATTTTGATATAGATAAACGCAATTTTACGATTGTTGATGTAGATGGGGACGGGCATAAATTGCAGCAATACAATCGCTTGTTGTTTTGTGACTCAAAGAAACGTATATGGGCTGGGGGAGAAATGGGAATTTCTGTTTTTAACCAGGTAGGTACCTCTTTGCTCCCTAATACGGATTTTCAGATAGCTTCTGTGTTGAAGCAAGCGTTTGTGAATTGTTTTTACGAAACATCTTCCGGATATCTGTGGATTGGAACACGTAACGGATTGTTTGCTTTGAAAGAGAGTGATAAGCAGTTTCTGCAATATACTACAGAAAACGGTCTGCCGAGTAATGTTATTTATGGAATTCTGGAAGATGCTTACGGGCGTTTATGGATAAGCACGAACCAAGGGTTGAGTTGTCTGAATTCGGAGAGTGGGAAGTTTCGTAATTTCACGATTATGGACGGATTACAAGGCAACCAGTTTAATGCTGGGGCTTATTGTCGAAAAGACAATGGCTACATGTTGTTTGGTGGAGTCAACGGCATTACTTCATTCCGTCCTGAAACGTTGATTGATAATCCTTATGCTCCCAAACCTGTGATCAATAAATTATTTGTTCATAATAAGGAGGTATTACCGGATGATGAAACCGGAATTTTAAAGGAAAGTATTACATACGTGAATCGTATAACTTTATCTTCATCTCAGAATTCATTCGCCATTTCTTTTGTCGTTTCCAATTATATAGCGGGTAAACATAATACATTTACCTACAAACTGGAGGGATATGATAATGTATGGTATAAGCAGAATGATATCAGCCTTGTTTCTTACTCCAATTTGCCAGCAGGGGATTACACTTTTTGTATAAAAGCAGCGAACAATGATGGTAAATGGAATGAGGAACCCGCCATACTTCATATACATATATTGCCGGTTTGGTATTCTACTTGGTGGGCGCTTTCCTTGTTTGCTTTGTCGTTTGCTTTGTTGGTGTTCGGTATCGTACGCTTCTTCTGGCTACGCAAGAGTATGCAGGCTGAAATACGAATGGAACGGTTGATAAAGAAAAGCGGGAAGAGATAAGCCAGATGAAAATCCGTTTTTATGTTAATATCTCGCACGAGTTACGGACTCCGTTGACTTTGATTGTTGCGCCTTTGCAGGAATTACTTGATCGTATCAGCGGGCATTGGGAGCATGAGCAGTTGCTTTATGTGCAGCGGAATACCAACCGCCTCTTGCATTTGGTTAATCAGTTAATGGATTTCCGGCGTGCTGAGTTAGGGATATTTGAACTCAGGGCTGTGTATTCCAATGCTTATAAGCGGATATTGAACTGTTTTATGAATTATGAAAGTTTGTCTAAAAGGAAGGATATAGACTATAACTTCTATACAGAGTTGCAAGATAAAAATGTTCTTTTCGATGAGAACTATCTGGATTTAATTGCAAATAATCTGCTTTCGAATGCCTTTAAATATACCGAAGTCGGCGAAGTATCATTGTGAAACTTTACATAGAAGATGACAATCTTGTCTTGCAAGTAATAGATACGGGCATTGGCATCCCATTGGAGAAGCAGGAAAAGATTTTTGAACGTTCTATCAGATAGAAAATGGACGTGAAGGGAGTGGTATCGGACTCTCATTGGTTCAACGTCTGGTGGAATTACATCATGGGCGGATTGTTCTACAGAGTGAAGTCGGTAAGGTTCTACCTTTACGATTTATCTGCCGCAAGATGAATCCGTATATACACAAGAAGAGTTGTTAGGAAGAAGTGGGGATGAAGGAGAACAACGTGTATATTCCACCAATGCAAACGACATTTATATCGGTGATGACGAAAAGTTCGGGGAAGAAGTTAGTACGGATGAGGAAAACTGTAAACGTGGTACTATTTTGGTCGTAGAGGACAATAGGGAATTAAGGCAGTACTTGGTGAACGGCCTGTCTGCGCTGTTTGATATATTGGAAACGGAGAATGGGCAAAAAGCGCTGGATATACTGAAAGACAAGGATGTAGATTTGATTATAACAGATGTCATGATGCCTGTAATGGATGGCGTTAGGTTATGTAAGTTAGTGAAACAGAATCTACGTACTTGTCATATTCCGGTTTATATGTTGTCTGCCAAAGTGGATATCAAGTATCAGTTGGAAGGTTTACAGGTAGGAGCCGATGATTACATTGCCAACCTTTCTCTATGGAAGTGTTGAGAACCAAGATTCTGAATATGCTGCGTACACGTTATCGCATATTCGAGCGATATTCCAATATGACGGAAATAAGACCGGAAAAGCTTACGAGCAATACGATGGATGAGGAACTGTTGCGAAAGGCTATTGCTGTCGTTGAGAAAAACATGGACAATGTGGAATTTTCTACAGAACAGTTTGCGCGTGAGATGAATATGAGCCGTTCAAATCTTCATTTGAAATTAAAGGCAATAACGGGAAAATCGGCTATTGATTTTATACATAAGATACGTTTTAATCGGGCATGCCAGTTATTGAAAGAAGGAAAGTATACCGTTTCAGAAATCAGTTTTATGGTGGGATATAACACTCCTTCTTATTTTGCGGCACGTTTCAAGAAGTATATCGGTTGTTTGCCTACAGAATATGGAAAGAAATAGTATAAATCATCAGGTTATGAAGATGCGTATTATTGGAACGTTGATTACCATCTTGGGGTTGTCGGTCTCGTGGGGGCAAACGGATTTATGTCGGCCGTCTGTATTTAAGGATGGTAGCATTTGGAAAGGAAGTGATGTGATAGAAATGTTCACCTTGACCAATGCAAGCGGCATGTCTATCAAAGTGACAAATTATGCCGCTTCGCTGACTGACGTTTCCGTTCCTGACAGACAAGGGCAGTTTGAACATGTGGTTTTAGGATTTGACAGTCTGGAATCTTATCTGGAAAGACATCCTAAGTTTGGAGCTACCGTAGGAAGGTTTGCCAATCGCATTAGAAATGCAGAATTCAGCTTGAACGGGCAAACTTATCATCTGGAAAAAAACAATAAAGAACATTCCATTCATGGTGGAACAAACGGGTTCAATCGTCAAGTCTTTAAAACAGACACATTTTATACCGTCAAAGATACGGCTATCGTGGTATTCAAATACAAAAGTACTCACTTGGAAGGCGGATTTCCCGGCAATATAGAGCTTTCAATAGCTTATAAACTGACTAATCATAATGAGATTGTTCTGGAATATACAGCTACTACGGATAAGCCTACGGTAGTTAATTTTACAAATCATAGTTATTTTAATCTGACAGGTTGCACCAGAAACGTGTTGAATCATATTTATAGGATTTATGCGGATTCCATAACTCCTACCGATTCCATGGGTATCCCTACCGGAGAGTTAATGCCTGTGGTGGGTACTGTATATGATTATACTTCTCCACAATCGGTGGAAAAAAGAGTACAGAAAATGGGAAAAGGATATGATGTGAATTATAGACTGGATAAATACCAGATTCGTTAGAGTTGGCAGCTATCGTAGTGGAACCTATATCCGGTAGAGTGTTGAAAGCATACACTACTGAACCGGGAATGCAATTTTATATTCCAAATTCAAATATGGATTATCTTATTGGTCATGGTGAAAAGAAATATGGCCGATATTATGGATTTTGTCTTGAAATGCAGCATTTCCCCGATGCTCCCAATAATCCTCAATTTCCTGCTACAAGTTTGTTGCCGGGAGAAATATATCGGCAGGTCACTATTTATAAATTTGAAACAATATCAGAATAATATATTTAATCAACTAAAGTTTACTAATTATGAAAAAGAAACATGGAAAAGATGTGTATGTATGATTGGAGTAGTTCTTTTTGCGGTAACGGGTTTGAATGCCAATAATAGAGTGCCTGATAGTCCTATTAAGAAAACAAGAAGCAATACTTTTATTATAGAGAAAGAAAAAGCGTGGGAGCCGGCAGGTGAAGGTGTGGCCAGACAGATTATGGGCTATGATGGGCAAGTAATGTTGGTTAAAGTCAAATTTGAGAAAGGGGCTATAGGAACTCCTCACACGCATTACCACACGCAAACGACTTATGTGGTAAGTGGTAAATTTGAGTTTACAGTGGGTGATGAAAAGAAGATTGTGGAAGCGGGAGACGGTATTTATATTGAACCGGATATTTTGCATGGCTGCGTTTGTCTGGAGCCTGGAGTTTTGATTGACTGTTTTGCTCCGATACGAGCTGATTTCTTGAAATAAGCCTTGAAAAGATGTTTTGTACAATTTGTTTTTCGTGCAATCCAAGCAGATAAAGCTATTGCTTAATCGGATGATTTTCCTTTTGTCGTAATCTGTGAAGTTGTTTTGCACAAAAATAGTGTGTAGTGAACAATATTGGTATGGAAAAAGTGTAAAAGTAAAAGTAACAAAAACAATACTTTTGCACTTTTTTTAGTGCTTGTCGTATGTTTGTCATCAGAAAAATTCTAAAGTTAAACCTTAGATTATTTATTATGTACAAATTGAAAGAATTGTTTTTAATGTTTATCCTCGCTTTTGTCAGTTTGGCTGCATACGCACAAAGTTTGACAGTAACTGGTAAGGTGATTGATAGTGAAGGATATGAAGTGATTGGAGGTAGTGTAACCATTAAAGGTGTTGCCGGTGTTGGAACAGTTACCGACGTAAATGGTAACTATACTCTGAAAGTGAATGATGCATCCAAAGATGTATTGGTTTTCTCGTATGTAGTATGACTCCGCAAGAAGTGAAAGTCAATAACCGAAGTGTAATCAATGTGACTCTACAGCTGATGCCGTATTACTGGAAGACGTTGTGGTAATTGGTTATGCTGCCGTTCCTCGTAGAGATTTGACCGGTCGGTAACCTCCGTTAGCAGCAAAGAACTTTCTAAAGTGCCAGTAAGTGATGTTACACAAGCCTTGACCGGACGCATGGCAGGTGTGATGGTGCAGCAGAGTGAAGGTACTCCGGGTGCTTCCATTTCCGTACGTGTGCGTGGAGGTATCTCTATCACACAAAGTAACGAACCTCTTTACATTATCGACGGCTTTCCCAGTGAAGACGGTATGTCTACCCTCGACCCCGCTGAAATTGAAACCATTGACGTGTTGAAGGATGCTTCGGCCACTGCCATCTATGGTGCTCGTGGTGCCAATGGTGTAGTTGTAATCACTACGAAGAATGGTAGTAAATCAGGTGGCAAGGCTACAGTGACTTTTGACAGTTATGTCGGTGTCAAAAAGATTGCAAACAAATTGGATGTACTTAATGCCGGTGAATTTGCCAGATTGGATTACGAACGTACATTGTGGAGAATGGGTACAGGAGATTCCGGTGCGGATGGTATGACCAAATGGGAAGAGAGATACGGTAAGTTCAGCGATCTCGCTTCCATATATAATGGTCGCAAGGGTATCGACTGGCAAGATGAAACCTTGGGTCGTAATGCTATTACTCAAAACTATCGTGTAGGTGTATCCGGAAAGACGGAGAAGATGAATTACAGTCTGGCTTACTCATACTACAACGAAGAAGGTGCTATGGTATACAGCGGTAGTAAAAAGCATAACATCTCATTCAACATGAATCATGAGATAAACAAATGGTTAACGGTAAATTCACGTATCAGTTACGACCAGATGCGTGTGGAAGGCATGGGTACATCAGAAGGTGGTGACCGCTTCAACAAGATGCAGCACATCTTGCAGTATCGTCCTACAGTAGGTATTATGGGGTAGATGAAGATTTATTATACGGCGAAGATCCTCTGTTGGCAGATGATAATGGCAACGTTATGCAGAATCCGCTGATTTCGGCAGCAGAAGAGCTCAACGATAGGGAATGGCGTACTTTCCAGGCCAATGGTGGCGCTACCATTAAGCTGCTGAAAGGACTATCTTTCCGTAGTACGGTAGGTATGCGCTATCAGACTCGCCGTAATGATGTATTCTATGGTGATGAGTCTATTACAGGTAAGCGTTCCAGTATTCAAGGTTCAATTACTAATTTGGAAAATAGCAGTTTTCAGACTTCCAATGTTTTGACCTATTCTTGGAAAAACAAAATTCATGACTTTACAGTCATTGCCGGACATGAATATGTGGAAAGATGGTCACGCAGCTTTTCTGCAAGTGCCAGTCAGTTTCCGAATGATGAAATAGGTTTGGGAGACCTCTCACTGGGTGTTCCAGGTGTTCCCACTTCCAGTGAAAACTACGATGATAAATTGCTTTCCTTCTTTGGACGTATAAACTACAACCTGATGGATAAATATCTTTTTACTGCTTCAGTCCGTGCTGACGGTTCTTCCAAGTTCGGTAAGAACAACAAGTGGGGATATTTCCCGGCTTTCTCGGCTGCATGGCGTTAAGCGAAGAAGAATTTATCAAGGATCTGGGAATCTTCTCCGACTTAAAATTCCGCATCGGTTATGGACTTGCGGGTAACAATCGTATTGGTAGTTATCAAAGTCTTGCTCTTATGAATTCTGTTACTGCTGCCAATGGCAACGGTGCACAAGCAGGCTATGCTTCTCGTCAGGTGCCTAATCCCGATTTGAAATGGGAGGCAAATAAGACATTCAACGTAGGAATAGATTTTGGTTTCTTGAACCAGCGTATCACATTCTCGCCGGAATTCTACATCAATCGCAGTAGCAACTTGCTGCTGAATGCCAAACTGCCTAACTCTTCCGGTTATACTAGTATGGTTATCAACGCAGGCGAAACTCAAAATTCGGGTGTGGATTTGACTATCAATACGGCAAACATCGTATCCAAAGATTTTACTTGGAACACTTCGGTTACTTTCTCCCACAACAAGAACAAGGTTAAGAAACTGACAGGTGAAGATGTACAGTTGTATCTGGCCAACTTTGGTTATAGTGGTGCGGGGGCATCCCATCAGATTGGAGTAAATCAACCATTGGGACAATTCTACGGTTATGTGACTGACGGATTGTATCAGGTGGAAGACTTCAATTACGATGCTACAACCAAAACTTATACATTGAAGGACGGTGTACCTTATCATGGCGACAAGAAGAATATCCAGCCAGGTTACTGGAAATTTAAGAACGTGGACGGTAGTGAAGACAACCAAATTACTGAAAGTGATAAGACCATTATTGGTAATGCCTTGCCTGATTTCTATGGCGGTATCAACAATACTTTCAGTTGGAAGGATTTTGACTTGAGCATCTTCTTTACTTACAGCTATGGTGCGGAAGTACTGAATGCTACTAAGTTGACCAATACCAAGACTGCCCTTACTAATAAAAACGTTCTGTCGGTAGCTGATGATGCTCATCGTTGGGTGACTATTAATGCCAATGGTGAACTGATTACGAATCCGGAAGAACTGGCAGCAGTGAACCAGGGAAAAACAGTAGCTCATTTCGGTGATAACGGATCCAACAACACCTACATTCATTCTTGGGCCATTGAAGATGCTTCTTATTTGAAATTGAGTAATATCACTTTAGGGTATACCTTCCCCAAGAAAGTGATAAATAAAATTGGTCTGACCAAATTGCGTCTGTATGCAACGGGCAATAATTTGTTTACATGGACTCCTTATACCGGTTTCGATCCGGAAGTATCTACCATGAGTAGCGCGTTAACTCCCGGTGTCGATTTCGGTGCTTACCCCAGAAGCCGCTCTTTCGTATTTGGTGTGAACGTAGCATTTTAATTAGAATTAAAAAGGGAATAATAAGATGAAAAACAAAATGATATATGCGCTTGGCGCAATGATGCTTGTAGGGGTTACTTCTTGTGACCTGACTGAAAAGCCCAGCTCATTCTACGAGAAAGATACTTATTTCGTGACAGAAGGAAAAGCCCAGATGGCTGTAGTCGGAATCTATGACTGTCTTGAAACTACAGACTATTATGGACAAAATATCATGCCGTTCTTTGGGTCGGACGACATGTTCATGGTACGTGGAACCGGTTCGGACGGAACTCGCCGTGACATATCCCACTATCTGTACAATGCTTCTAATACTTGGATTGCTAGTGTATGGAGATGTGCTTACCAAGCTCTCGATCGTGCCAATGTGGCTATTGCCAGCATCGAGGCTATGTCAGGTTTTGCAGAAAACAAAAACCTGCAGGAAATTGACGGGCAAGCTCGATTCCTCCGTGCCTACATAGCTTTTGACCTAGTGAAATTCTTTGGTGATGTACCGTTCAGCACGGAATATACGAATGGTTTTGCTAATACATCCAAACCTCGTACCGACCGTGAGCTGATTTATGACCAAATCATCGAAGATTTGAATTATGCAAAAACATATTTGAAATCTGGTCGTGAAGTGGCTTCTTCTGAAATACCTTGTAGCGGTGCTGCCCATACTTTACTGATGCGTGTCTATTTGCAACGCGCTGGCTATAGCCTGAACTGTTCATCGCGTCAATTGACCCGTCCGGATGATACTACCCGAAAGGATATTTTGAAGCGGTGATTAAAGAATGGGAAGCTCTGAAGGCTGAAGGCTACCATGGTTTTTATGCAGGTGGTTATGAGCAACTGTTTAAGAACTATTCTCAGCTGACATTGGACAATCAGGAATCTCTTTGGGAGATCGCTTTCGAACCCAACCAAGGTTTGAAGGACAATGCCGGTGTATGGGCAACTTACAACGGACCACTTGTAGATGCTCCGGGAAGTTATCCCGGCACAAGCAGTTATATGGGACGTGCCAATGCTTTCTTTGTGGTATTACCATATTGGAAGTCTTTCTATGAGTCAAATGAGGATGGAAGCATAAAAGATGTACGTCGTGACGTGAATTTCGTGGATTATGCTATCAAGTGGGACAAAAATAAAGAAACTCAGGAAAAATCGCATACTTCTGCCGATATCAACAAAAATCTGAACAGATATCCGGGCAAATGGCGCAGAGAATGGATGGCTCCGGGTTTTGTGGATCCCAACAATACAGGCGTCAATTATGCTCCGTTGCGTTATGCTGATGCTGTTCTGATGGCAGCTGAAGCTTATAACGAAATCGGCAACACAACCGAAGCATGGAACTATTGAATGACGTCCGTGTACGTGCCGGTGCTACTCCTATAAGTACAGCCAATTATTCAAGCTTGTTGAAGGCTCCGAAATTGTATGATTTGCCATTTATTCCGGATGGTGATGATGCCGGCAGATTCCGTACAGCATTGTATTGGGAACGTGCTTTTGAACTTTGCTACGAAGGTCAACGTAAATATGATTTACTACGATGGGGTATTCTGGAAGCATCTTTAAAAGCTGCTCAGAACTACATGGAATCATGGATTCCGGGACCAGATGAATATATAACGGATGCTGCACGTAAAGATTGGAATCCGGTGAAATGGGCTAAGTCCAATTACGTAGCAGGCCACAACTTTACCACAGGCAAGCATGAACTTTACCCCATTCCATTGGCCGAAATCCAATCGAACGCGGCTTTGAATGGAGAAAACAATCCGGGATTTGAGTAATTTCATTTTCTGGGTATGAACTGACAATGGATGGAGAAAGTATAAACATCTTACTGTTTCTCCATCCTTGTATGTAAGGATGATAATTTGAGCAGATATAACCTATAGAATATGCATATATTTATGAAGAAATTTTTATTATTTTGTTACGCAGTTGCTACATTGCAGGGATTCTCTGGCTGTTCACCCAGTCAACCAAAGGAAGATTACGGCTGGTTGAAAAACGCGATAGACACTTCTGTGCAACAACTGGAAGAAACAGTGGCGGATGTAGGGGATTCAGTCTTGTTGCCCCGTTCCATCTGGACGGGATACGATATGGATTTTCTCTGTAGCCAGTTACAAAGAGAGCCTGTAACTTTTAAAGACTCCTTGCGGATGAAACCTGTGAAAGATGCCTTGGGAAGCCGTAGATATTGCAGTTCCATCTATGATTGGACAAGCGGTTTTTTCCCCGGAAACTTGTGGTACGCATATCAGTTGACTGGTATAGAAGACTTGAAAAAAGATGCGGTGAAATTTACGAATTACCTATATCCGTTGAAAGATTATAAAGGTACACACGATATCGGATTCATGGTGAATTGCAGTTATGGTAATGCGCACCGTCTGTCTCCTGCCGACACTATCCGTCAGATATTGGTACAGACTGCTGATAATTTGTGCGGTCGTTTCGACTCGAACATAGGCTGTATCCGTTCCTGGGATTTTGGGAAGTGGAATTTCCCTGTGATTATTGATAATATGATGAATCTGGATTTATTGTTTTACGTCAATCATCTTACGAATGATCCCAAGTATAAAGAAGTCGCATTGAAACATGCTGAGACAACAATGAAAAACCACTTTAGGAATGATCATTCGTCCTACCATGTAGTAAGCTACAATAGCGATGGCAGCGTAGAAATGAAATGTACGCATCAGGGGAAAAATGATGATTCCTCATGGGCGCGCGGACAAGCTTGGGGAGTATATGGATATACATCTTGTTATCGCGAGTCGAAAGATGCAGCTTTCTTACAGCAGGCTCAAAATATCGCGGCATTAATCATGGAACGTGTAAAGACTGACGATGCGATTCCTTTGTGGGACTACGATGCTCCGGACGTACCGGAAACACCTCGTGATGCATCCGCTGCTTCTGTCACAGCTTCTGCCTTGATAGAACTCAGTACTCTTGTAGACGACGGACAAGTCTATTTTGATTACGCCGAGAAACTGCTTAAGTCTCTTTCTTCCGACGTTTACTTGGCAAAGGTTGGTACTAACCAGGGATTTATCCTGATGCACTCTACAGGTTCATTGCCTAATGGTTCTGAATTGATACACCTATCAATTATGCCGATTATTACTATCTGGAGGCTTTAACCCGATATATGCAAGTAAAAGGAATTGATTATAAATCGCTATAAACAAAATTAATATACCATGAAGATAACAAAGTATATTCTTAGCTTTACTTTTCTGCTGGTTGTGTTATGTGCGGAAGCACAGCAGTTGCGGAAGGAAGCTTTCGACTTACTGAATCTGGATTATCCGGGATTGGAGAGAGTGAAAGCTGCATGTGACCGACAACAATGGGATGAGGCTGCCAAAGCCTTATTGGACTATTACCGCCAACGTACCGGCATAGGACATCCCGATATCGATATGCAGAATATCAAGATCTCCAAGGAAGAACAGAAATGGGCGGATGATGCCTTGAACATACGTTTTTGTGCACAAGGATATCAGCTTCTTATAATTACGGCAAAGATATCAACTGGCAATATTGGCCGGTACAAGACAATGAGTTGCGCTGGCAATTGCACCGCCACAAATGGTTCACCCCAATGGGTAAGGCATATCGAATCTCTGGAGACGAGAAATATGCTAAAGAATGGGCATACCAATATATGGATTGGATTAAAAAGAATCCTTTGACAGGGGTAGAGAAAGAAGAATACGAACTGGTCAGCGCAGGCGAGGTAAAGGGAAATGCGGAAAATGTAGCTTGCTATGGCGTCCTCTGGAGGTGAGCAACCGTTTGCAGGATCAAACGCTGCAATTCCTGTTGTTCGTTTCTTCAAAGGCTTTCACTCCGGAGTTCTTGACTGAATTTCTGATTAATTATCACCGGCATGCACTGCATATTCTTGGCAATTACTCGGATCAGGGTAACCACTTGTTGTTTGAAGCTCAGCGCATGGTATATGCGGGTGCGTTTTTCCCCGAATTTAAGGAAGCAAGCGAATGGAGAAAAAGTGGGATAAGCATTTTGAACCGCGAAATTAAAAAACAAGTCTATCCGGATGGTGGTCAATATGAATTGGACCCGCATTATCATCTGGCGGCAATCAATATTTTCTGCAAGGCTTTGCGTATGGCGGATGTTAATGGCTTCCGTCAGGAATTTCCAGCCGAATACGTGAATACAGTCAAGAGCATGATTGAGTTTTATGCCAACATTTGTTTTCCGGATTACAGCAATCCTTGTTTCAGTGATGCCAAGTTGGGAGACCGTCCGGCAGAAATCCGTAATTATCAGGATTGGCTCAAGCTATTTCCTGATTGTGAGTGGATTCGTTATTATGCCACAGAAGGTCGTGAAGGCGCTCCCTTGCCCAACCTTTCTCACGGTGCGCAGACTTCCGGCTTCTTTACTTTCAGAAACGGCTGGAAGCAGGATGCTACCGTAATGGTTGTAAAGGCCGGTCCCAAAGGGGAATGGCACTGCCAGCCGGACAACGGAACTTTTGAGTTTTGGTTCAATGGCCGGAATCTCTTCCCGGATAGCGGTTCCTACGTCTATGCCGGTGATGATGAAGTAATGAAACTTCGTAATTGGTTTCGCCGGACAAGTTCTCACAATACGTTGACATTGGATGGGAAAAACCTGCAAACAACCCAGTCTGTCACCAAACTATGGAAGCCCGAAGGCAATGAGCAGATTCTGGTGACTGAGAATCCGCATTATGATGGTTTGAAACACAGACGTTCTGTTTTCTTTGTAGACCAATCTTATTTTGTAATTGTAGATGAAGCCGTGGGAAACGCCCAAGGAGTAGTGAATCTGAACTACCATTGTGTGAAGGTACTGTAAATATAGACAGAAAGAATAATATGCTGACTACAGTTTATGACGGCCCAAGCAACGTGAAACTGCAATGCTTTGCCGAGAAGAAAATTTCAATGAAAGAAAAAGAAGGCTGGCGTTCAACTGCCTATCGTTTACGAGTACCCCGTACAACTGTATCTTTTGATATAGATAAAAAGGATTCGGACGCTGTACGTTACATAACTATTCTTTATCCGTCGAAAAATACAGCTTCCTTCCCTATATTCAAAGCTAAGTTCCTGAACAAGGCATTTGACGAAAATGGGGTGAAAATAGAAATATCTGTTGGCGGAAAGAAACGTCAATTGGAATATAAACTATAATAACCCGTTGGCGGAATTAATTCATTACCGCTGCGGAATGACTGCAATGATACTTTAATGGTTTGTTGTAATATATTGAAGGTATGAATCTGCTTTGTAATATTTTGATTATCAGTACCTATTGGATGCATTGCATTCAGTATACGATTGAACCCTATTCAGTATACGACTGAATGGCATTCAATATACGACTGAATTAGGTTCAGTATACTGCTATTTCTTGCATCTGTATTATTTGTAAGGAATGCAGATTGCTGTTCCGTGCCTTATTGCAGTTCACAATCGTCCGGATTTTCTTAAATTCCGCCAACGGGTTATAAAAGATTTTTATAATGAATCGTTTATCATACATATTTCTGCCTTTGACTGCCATCGGAATGTCCGCTTGCAGTTCCGGCAAAGAGGAAGTGAAACGTCCGAATATCATCTTTATGATGACGGACGACCATACTACGCAAGCTATGTCATGTTACGGTGGACGTTTCCTTCAGACTCCCAACATGGATAGGATTGCCAATGAAGGTGTTCGTATGGACAATTGTTATGCGGTCAATGCTTTATCCGGCCCGTCAAGAGCTTGTATCCTGACGGGCAAATTCAGCCACATCAATGGATTCACAGACAATGCCAGCACTTTCGATGGTAACCAACAGACCTTCCCTAAATTGTTGCAGGCCGCCGGTTACCAGACTTCAATTGTCGGCAAATGGCATCTGATTACCGAGCCTCAGGGATTTGACTATTGGTGTATCCTGACCGGACAACATGAACAGGGGGATTATTACAATCCCGATTTCAACGAGAACGGAAAGCAGATTGTAGAGCAGGGCTATACAACTGACGTTATTACAGACAAGGCTATCGAATATCTGGAACACAGAGACAAAAGCAAGCCTTTCTGCATGATGTATCACCAGAAAGCCCCTCACCGTAACTGGATGCCCGCTCCTCGTCATTTGGGAATGTTCAACAATACCGTGTTTCCCGAACCTGCCACGCTTTTCGATACATACGAAGGCAGAGGCTCTGCTGCTATAGAACAGGATATGTCCATCGAGCATACATTGACCAATGACTGGGATCTGAAACTGCTGACCCGTGAAGAAATGCTGAAAGATACGACCAATCGCCTCTATCAAGTCTACAAGCGTATGCCGGCTGATGTACAAGATAAGTGGGATTCGGTATACGCCCAGCGTATTTCAGAATACCGTAGCGGCAACTTAAGAGGGAAAGAACTGATCAGTTGGAAGTACCAGCAATATATGCGCGATTACTTGGCAACTATTGTAGCTGTGGACGAAAATATAGGAAGGTTGCTCGGCTATCTGGAGAAAAACGGTGAATTGGACAATACAATCATAATCTATACTTCGGACCAGGGTTTCTTTCTGGGCGAACATGGCTGGTTCGACAAGCGCTTTATGTATGAAGAATGCCAGCGCATGCCATTGGTTATCCGTTATCCGAAGGCCATCAAGGCGGGGAGTGTATCGAGCGCTATTGCCATGAATGTGGATTTTGCTCCTACCCTGCTGGATTTTGCCGGAGTAGATATACCAGCAGATATTCAGGGACAGTCTCTCAGGACATTCTGGAGAATGGGGGGAAAACACCGGCTGACTGGAGAAAAGCCGCCTATTATCACTATTATGAGTATCCGGCAGAGCACTCGGTTAAAAGGCATTACGGCATTCGTACCGCTGACTTCAAGCTGATTCACTTCTATAACGATGTGGACGAATGGGAAATGTATGACTTGAAGAATGACCCGAGTGAACTGAACAGTGTGTTTGGTAAACCGGAGTATGCCGACAAACAAGCGGAACTCATTTCATTGCTGAAAAAGATTCAAAAACAGTATAAGGATGATGACCCCGATGAAAAGGTCAAAGAGTTATTCAAAGGTGACAGACGATTGATGAAAAACAGATAATCTAAATTTAAATTATGGACAGAAGAAATTTTTTAAAGCATACCGGCTGGTCTCTTGTCGGGCTGGCCGCTTCCGGTAGCCTATTATCTGCATGTCAGCAAGGAACTGCCGCAGGAAAGAAGTCATGCCCTCTGCCAGTAATCTGAAGTATTTCTGGGGAGATTTGCATAATCATTGTAACATAACCTACGGTCATGGCGACATGCGTTCTGCATTTGAGGCTGCCAAAGAACAACTGGATTTTGTATCTGTCACTCCTCATGCCATGTGGCCGGATATTCCCGGAGCCGATGATCCCCGTCTGAAGTGGGTGATCGATTATCATACCGGTGCCTTCAAGCGTTTGCGAGAGGGAGGTTATGAGAAATATGTCGCCATGACCAATGAATACAATAAGGAAGGAGAATTCCTGGCTTTTGTTGGTTATGAGGCGCACAGCATGGAATATGGCGACCATGTGGCTCTGAATTATGACTTGGACGCACCGCTGGTGGAATGTACCTCCATTGAAGACTGGAAACGGAAAGCCCGCGGGCATAAGGTATTTATTACTCCGCATCATATGGGATATCAGACAGGCTATCGCGGATACAATTGGAACTTCTTTACGGAAGGAGACCAGACCCCGTTTGTAGAGATGTATTCCCGCCATGGATTGGCAGAAAGCGATCAGGGAGATTACAGTTATCTGCATGACATGGGTCCCCGCCAATGGAAGGTACTATTCAATGCGGATTGGAGCAAGGTAAGAAATTCGGTATTATGGGTTCGACCGACCAACATGCAGGTTATCCGGGCAGTTACGGTGACGGTCGCATAGGTATCCTTGCAGAATCGTTGAGCCGTGATAAAATCTGGGATGCCATGAAGAACCGTCATGTCTGCTGTGCCACCGGTGATAAAATAAATATAGATTTTCGTTTGAATGATGCGTTCCCGGGTGATGTCGTACGGGGAAATAGCCGTCGTATTTATCTGAATGTGGAGGGAGGTAGCTGTATTGATTATATTGACATCGTTAAGAACAGAAAGTGCATTGCTCGTTTAAGTGGCCCATTGTTGCCCGAGATGCCAGAAGGAGATATGGTACGTTGCAAGGTAAAAGTTGATTTCGGTTGGAACCGCGAAGAACAGTATGTGCATTGGCAAGGAAAGCTGTCCATAAACAAAGGAACTATCAATGCAGTGGAACCTTGCTTCCGTGGCGCTGCCTTCACTTCTCCGCAACCGGGAGAACCAGAGTTTGAGACAAAAGTTAACCGTATTGTGTCTGTTACGAGCAAGGATACAGAGTTGGATATGTACAGTTCCAAAAACCCCAATACCACGACTCCTGCCACGCAAGCTGTCATTCTGGATGTGACTATGCCTAAAGATGGCGTGATTACAGCCGAATTCAATGGCAAGAAATTTGAGCATTCGTTGGGTGAACTTTTGGAAGGTTCCCGTTCACATTTCATGATAGGGTGGCTCAGTGAGGCTATTCTCTTCAACCGTGCAATGCCGGAAAGTTGCTTTACGGTTGAGCATTATATGGAGGATACCCAACCCGAAAGAGATACGGACTATTACTATGTCAGGGTTCGCCAGCGTGACCAGCAATGGGCATGGAGTTCTCCTATATGGGTAGAAAGAACATAATGTTTCCTTATTTGATATAATAAACTATGGAATATGCAATTGGCATTGATTTAGGTGGTACATCTATAAAATATGCTTTGGTGGATAAAGCGGGTAATTCTTTCTTTGAGGGAAAATTACCCTCTTTTGCTTCTGTTTCAGCTGCAAAAGTAATAGAGCAGTTGATAAAAGCTGTCATGTTGTTAAAAGATGAAGCTGCCAAACAAAACTGGACAGTATTGGGCATTGGGCTTGGTACACCCGGAATTGTAGATGAGACGAACCGTATCGTATTGGGAGGTGCAGAAAATATTATCGGTTGGGAAAACATAGATGTGGCTTCTCTTTTGGAAGAACAGATGAAACTACCGGTAGTCGTTGGAAATGACGCCAACCTGATGGGGTTGGGGGAAGCGAAATATGGTGCAGGGAGGGGGTGTACCCACGTGGTGTTTCTGACAGTGGGAACCGGCATCGGTGGAGCCGTCATCATTGATGGCAAATTATTCAACGGCTATGCCAATCGGGGTACGGAGCTGGGACACGTGCCATTGATTGCTAATGGTGAACGTTGTGCCTGCGGAGCGATCGGCTGCCTGGAGCATTATGCCTCGACTTCTGCTTTGGTAAGGCATTTCAGCACGTTGGCTAAAGAGCGGAATCTGAGTTTTGATATGGAAATAAACGGAGAACTAATAGTCCGCCTGTATCATGAAAATTTTCCGATGGCTGTTGAATGCATGAGTGAACACTTTTACTATTTGGGAAGAGGAATTGCCGGATTTGTCAATATATTCAGCCCTCAACGGATTGTATTGGGAGGAGGGGTTACAGAATCCGGTATTTTCTATTTAGAGAAAATAAGGGAAGTGGTTCGAGAGCATGTTATAGCCGATTGTGCCTTAAATACAGAAATTGTAGCCGCATCATTGGGTAATAAAGCCGGATTTATCGGAGCGGCATCATTAATCTTAAAATGAACGATATATCATGAAAAGTAACAAGAAATGGAGTATGCTGACATTAATCATGATGTTTTGGTTTACTATTTCATTCATTACGAATATTCTCGGGCCGTTAATCCCCGACATTATCCATAACTTTGAACTGAAGGATCTGGCAATGGCAGGGTTTATTCCGACCTCTTTTTTCTTGGCCTATGCCATCATGTCGATACCGGCAGGTATATTAATAGATAAATATGGAGAAAAGCCGGTGCTATTTACCGGCTTCCTAATGCCATTTATAGGTACTACCTTGTTTGCATGTTTCCCTTTTTACCTGATACTGCTTCTGTCTTCTTTCATCATTGGTTTGGGAATGGCCATGTTGCAAACTGTAATCAACCCTTTGCAACGTGTTGTCGGCGGAGAGGAGAATTATGCGTTTATAGCAGAGTTGGCACAGTTTGTATTCGGAGTAGCCTCTTTTATCAGTCCCTTGGTTTACACTTGGCTGATACATGCACTGGAACCGGAAGTTTATCAGCAGGGACAGAACTTTTGCTGGATATTCTGGCAAAAGTTACTCCGGTTACTCTTCCCTGGGTTTCTCTGTATTGGGTATTTACAGCACTGTTGTTGGCTATGCTGCTCGTTGTGTCATTCGTTCATTTTCCGCGCATTGAATTGAAAGATGATGAACGCAGTGGTTCCTCCTCTTCCTATAAAAAATTGTTCCGTCAAAAATACGTATGGCTTTTCTTTTTGGGAATCTTCTGTTATGTCAGTACAGAACAGGGTGTCTCTATTTTTATGAGTACCTTCTTGGAACAGTATCATGGCATTGATCCAAAAACTGTCGGTGCACAAAGTATCAGTTATTTCTGGGGTTCGATGACCGTCGGTTGCCTATTTGGTATGTTCTTGCTGAAGCTGATAGACAGTAAACGTCTCCTACAAATATCAGGACTGCTTTCCATGAGTTTACTCTTGATCGCATTGTTCGGTTCTGCAAAAGTTGCGGTATGTGCATTTCCGGCAATCGGTTTCTGCATTTCAATGATGTACTCCATCGTATTTTCACTGGCTCTGAACACAGTAGCCAGAATCACGGTTCTTTTGCCGGTATTCTTTGCTCCGGAATTGTGGGAGGCGCAGGAGGTCCGCTGTTTGTCAGTCTGCTATCCGATACCACTTCATTACGCATAGGAATGCTCCTTATCTTGGTTTTCATGGGATATATTACGTTTATCGGTTTTTGGGCACATCCACTGGTCAACAATAAGACAGTCAGCCTGAAAGAACTGGTTGGTTTCAAAAACAAAATAAAATACTGAAATGAGAAAGATATTATTAGGCTTACCCGCCTTTTGCCTATTGATGGCATGTGGCAGTTCCGAGCAATCTGCTGTCATAACAGTTTCCGACGAGACATTGATGCACGAAGTTCGTGCAACTCCCTCTCCTGCGAATGGTCTTGCGTTAAGATGAATCCGCCGCGCTTTATGTGGCCGGATAAATTCCCGCATTTAGGTCCGGTATTGGATGGAGTTCCGGGACAAGTGGATGAAAAACCGAAAGTAGTCTATCGGATTCGTATTTCTCAGGACAAGAACTTTCAAAAGGAAGTGTTGATTGGGGAACGCGCCTGGGCTTTTTTCAATCCTTTCCAGTGCCTGGCTCAGGGAAAATGGTACTGGCAATATGCTTACGTCACTCCTGGAGGTAAAGAAGAATGGTCACCGGTTTATCAATTCCATATAGGTAAAGATACACCGGAATTTAATCCGCCCACATTGGAGAAAGTCTTGGCAAAATATACGTCTCACCACCCACGCGTATTATTGGATGCGGATGATTGGGAGGAAATTATAACGAAGAATAAAAATAATCCGGAAGCTCAGGCCTATATGGACAAAGCTTCCCGGTGCATTTCTCATCCGTTGAAGCATCTTCAGGAAGAGATAGATACAACAAATGTAGTTACATTAACCAATGTAGTACAGCGTGAGTCAGCCCTTATCCGCGAGAGCCGTAAGATTGTGGATAGAGAAGAAGCCAATGTGGAAGCATTGGTACGCGCCTATCTGCTGACGAAAGACAAGAAGTATTATCGTGAAGGCATCAACGGTTGAGTGAAATCCTTTCCTGGCAAACAAGCAAATACTTTGCAGGTGACTTCAATCTATCCACTTTGCTCTCTATGAGCACATCGGCGTACGACGGGTTCTACAACCTGTTGTCTCCGTCAGAAAAACAGTTATTATTAGATAATATCCGGAATATCGGGAATAAATTCTATAATGAATACGTTAATCATCTGGAGAACCGTATTGCAGACAATCATGTATGGCAAATGACTTTCCGCATTCTTACAATGGCGGCCTTTGCCACAGTTGGTGAGATTCCGGAAGCATCCGTGTGGGCAGATTATTGCTATAATGAATGGATCTCCCGTCTTCCGGGACTGAATAAGGATGGTGCTTGGCATAATGGAGATTCATATTTTCATGTAAATATACGCACGCTGATAGAGGTACCGGCCTTTTTCTCCCGTATATCCGGTTTCAATTTCTTTGCCGATCCGTGGTATAACAACAATGCTTTATATGTCATTTACCAGCAACCTCCCTTTTCCAAATCCGGAGGACATGGCAATTCGCATGAGGGACAGCGCACTCCGAATGGAGGTCGCGTAGGATATGCAGATGCGCTGGCACGCGAATGTAACAATCCGTGGGCGGCAGCTTATGTACACGAAATTATGCAGGAAGACCCTGATATTCTGTCGAAAGCTTTTGAAGCCAAACCGGCGGACTTGACCTGGTATCGTTGTACGACAAAAAAGGAGAGGCCTGCTTATAGTAGCAAGCTGTTGGAGCTGCCTCAGTCCAAAGTTTTCAGCCAGACAGGCACTGCACTGATGAACACAGACATAGGACATCACACCAACAATGCCATGCTCTCTTTCCGTAGCAGCCCCTATGGTGCCACTTCCCATGCTTTAGCTAATCAAAACGCCTTCAATACTTCTTTGGTGGAAAGGCAATTTTCTATAGCAGTGGACATCGTACCGGCTTTACAGATGACCATTGCATGTATGCTTATCGGAATACTCGCGCCCATAATTCCATATTGGTGAATGGTATGGGACAAAAGATTGGAACGGAAGGTTATGGATGGATTCCTCGCTATTATGAAGGAGAAGAAATCTCCTACGTTGTAGGTGATGCTTCTAACGCTTATGGAAAAGTGGTTTCTCCGTTGTGGCTGGAACGTGGGCGCTTGTCTGGTACTCAGTATACACCGGAGAAAGGTTGGGATGAGAATAAACTGGATTTTTTTCGAAGACATATTGTTCAGCTGGGACGTTCGGGTTTGTTCGTTGTTTATGACGAACTGGTTGGTAAGAACCGGTAGAATGGAATTATCTGCTGCATACGGTAGAACTGCCCATGGAAGTCGCTGAAGAGAAAGACGGATTGCGCATCTTAGGAAAGAACAAGGCAGACGGAGTATCTATAGCTCATCTGTTCTCCTCACAGAAAATGACTTATGCGCAAACAGACACCTTTTTTGTGGCTGCTGTTGATTGGAAAAAACGACTTGGCAAAACTCTCTCCAATCATTATCATTTTACAGCAACGACAGCTTCTTGCAGCAAAATCTGTTTTCTCAATGTGATTGATGTACATGGAAACAACCGTGCCGATGCTGTAATTAATCGTGAAAGGAACCGCATAACAGTAGAAGAATGGGTTATCGAATGTAATCTGGAAGGTGAAGGTAATGCGTTCTTGTATATAGAGAATAAACAGAACGGTGTTTCGCTGGACTTCAATTATGACTCAAACAAAGGTGCTACGACCATCATAGATCGGGTAGACGGAAAGAAAGTAGAAAAAAGGCTGGTTGATGCCTTACCGGAACTTGAAATATGATATCACTTTAAAACAAAATTGAATTATTGAAATAATATGGTAAAAGAAAATTCAATGAAGTATTTGGCTTGTTTTTCGTTGTTATGCTCTTCTATGCTTCTGCCATCGAACGTCCTAACATCATCTACATCTTCACCGATCAGCAAACGGCCAGCGCCATGAGCTGTGCCGGAAATCCGGATCTGCACACTCCCAACCTTGACCGTTTGGCAGCGGCCGGTATACTATTTAATAACGCTTATTGTACAGCTCCACTCAGTGGCCCCTCACGTGGAGCTATGTTTACAGGGTACTATCCGGATGCAGTAGGGCTGTCTGTCAACGGATCACCGATGCCCGACTCTCTTAAGGCACAAACACTGGCACTTTAATAAAGAATGCCGGTTATGATTGTGCCTATGGCGGTAAATGGCATCTTCCTTTACTCGAAGTTCCAGACAAAGAATATGGCTTCGACAATATATATAAACATAGTGATGATGGCTGGCAGAAGCTTGTGCCGAATATCTCTCGCGCAAACATAAAAAGCCGTTTTTTTTTTGGTGGCTTCCTATGACAACCCACATAATATCTGCGAATATGCACGTCGTCAGAACTTCCCTTATGGAAATATTGATATACCTGATATACGGGATTGTCCGGGATTGCCTGCCAATTTTGCCAAAAACCCGTATGATGCTGACGTCATTGAAAGTGAAAGAATCAATAACTACAATGTATATCCAACCGCTGGTTTTACCCCCGAAGACTGGCGTATGTACCGATATACTTATTATCGCTTGGTAGAAAAAGTAGATAGAGAAATAGGAAAGATTATTGATGCCATCGATCGGAATAATCTTTGGGAAAATACAGTGGTAATCTTTTCCAGCGATCACGGCGATGGTATAGGTGCCCATCGTTGGAACCAGAAGTCTGCTTTATATGAGGAGATTATCAATATCCCTCTTATTGTAACGCTGCCAGGCAAGAAGAATGCAGGCAAAGTGTTACCCCAGCTTATTAGTAACGGTGTAGATTTCTTTGCCTCCGTGTGTGACTGGGCAGGTGCCAAAATGCCGAAGGGAGCAGCAGGAAAGTCTTCCGGAAAATTGCAGAGGAAGGAAATCCGCAAGCTTTACATCAAGAATATATCATCACCGAAACACGGTTTGACGGTAGCAAGACGAGGGGCTGGGTAGTACGTAGCGAACGTTATAAATATGTGCTTTACGATAAAGGAAGATATCGCGAACAGCTGTTTGATATGCAAAATGACAGAGGGGAAATGAGAAACCTGATAATGGAAAACTCATATGGCCAGAAACTGCAAGAATTACGCGATATTCTTGAGAAATGGATGAACATCTATAACGTACGTCCAAGTCGCCCGAAACTGCATGATGTCCCTGGGAAAACACTTAAAAATGTTCATAAGTAACGTTTGTCTGATGGCTTAATCACAAGGAGGAGTCGAAATGACCAATCAGTTTTATGCCTAGCTGGCATTGTTTAGGTCTCGTGTTTCTCATTCTGATATGAAGCTTGATTAAGAGATCTTTTCAGTGAAAGGTACCGGGGCCTATCAATCTCAACTTGGCAAATGTAACCCTTCGCTTGGCCATGCTGAAGTTTACAATTATGCTTCAAGTTTTAGAATTGAATATCATCGCTTGTATTGAATAGGTGTTAAGTAACTTCTGTTTATAGAATTTTCAAAGCCACCAGGCTCGAAGGCCGTTTCGGTACACAAAAACAGTATTACTCACTATCGAAAATTAAAGTACGGAACAGGAAAACAGAAATCCTATAGAGGAAGTTGTTAGGCTTCTTCCAAACGGATAAGATTTTAGCTCAGAGAGAGAAAATACAATAAAATGGCATATGAGATGGTAGGAGCAAATCATCTGCATATGCCGTCTTACTTTTTTATGACATTTACTGAATATCCCTAATTAAGGCTATCTATTTTCGAATAGCCCTTAATTAGGGATATTATTATAGTAAAATCCTTTTATTCTGAAACTTCATTAAGTTCACTGCTCTTTTTGCCTTTTATCAGTATGTAAGCGATAGGAGATGCAACGAACAGAGAAGACATTGTACCGAATACAACACCCAGAATCATGGCGAATGCGAAGCTGCGGATAGAGTCACCACCGAGGATGAAGATACACAGCAATACAATCAAGGTACTCAGTGAAGTATTGATGGTGCGTGCCAAAGTTGTATTCAATGAGTCATTGAACAACTGGAACTTGTCACGCTTCGGATAGAGACCGAAGAATTCACGTACACGGTCGAAGATTACCACCTTGTCGTTGATAGAGTAACCGATAGCTGTCAGGATGGCGCCGATAAAGGTCTGGTCGATTTCCAGAGAGAACGGCATCCAGCCCCAACAGATGGAGTAGGCACCCAGGATGATGGTGGTGTCACACGCCAGTGCGGCTACTGAACCGATACTGTATGCAATATTGCGGAAACGGATCAGGATATAGATACCGATGGCAATCAATGCAAGTACAACAGACCAGATGGCTGAAACCTTGATGTCGTCTGCGATACTCGGACCTACCTTCTGGGAACTGATGATACTTCCGCCCGTATGGTTTTCGCGGTCGATGAAGGTTTCCAAAGTGATGTTCTGAGTCAATACCGGCTTCAGAGTCTCATACAGATATGCTTCGATTTCAGAGTCGATGTTGTTACCTTCTTCTTCAATGCGGTAGTTCGTGCTGATACGTACAGTCTTGCCGTCTGTACCGATAGCGATAACGCTGACATTGGCATCGCCGAACTTGCTGGAGATAAGTTCACGAATCTGTTCCGGTTCCACTTTGTTCTCAAACTGTACCTTGAAGTTACGTCCACCGGTGAAGTCGATGCTCTGGCTCAGTCCACGGGTAGCGAGGAAAGCGATGCATACAACTACGGCAGCTCCGGTGATGGTCAACCACAGCTTGTTTCTGCCCATGAATCGAAGTGTACGTTCGCCATTAGGTTCTTGGAAATCTTGGAAGAGAATGTCAGGTTCAGCAATTTGTCTTTGCCCATGAAATAATCATAGAACAGACGTGTCATGAACACGGCAGTAAAGAACGAAATCAAGATACCGATAATCAGTGTAGTGGCAAAACCGCGGATAGGACCTGTACCGAAGTTGAACAGGATGATACCGGTGATGATAGACGTCAAGTTGGAGTCGAAGATAGCAGAGAAGGCGTTGGAGTAACCGTCAGCCAATGCTTTCTTCACACCCTTGCCTGCACGGAGTTCTTCTTTGGTACGCTCGTAAATCAATACGTTGCATCCACAGCCATACCCAGCGCCAACACCATACCGGCAATACCGGACATCGTCAATGCTGCCTGGAAAGAAGAAAGGATACCCAACGTGAAGAACAAGTTCAGCACCAGAGCGCCGTTGGCCACCATACCCGGAATGAATCCGTACATGGAGCACATGTAAACCATCAGCAGAATCAATGCTACGATGAATGACATGATACCGGCATTGATGGAAGCTTGTCCCAGTGAAGGACCAACGATGTCTTCTTGTACGATATGTGCGGGAGCCGGCATCTTACCTGATCTCAATACGTTTGCCAAGTCTTTTGCTTGTTCCGGAGTAAAGTGACCGGTAATCTGTGAGTTACCACCAGTGATTTCATTGTTTACGTTCGGTGCGGAGTAAACGTAACCGTCCAGCACGATAGCGATGCTCTTGCCGATATTCTGCTTGGTGAGCTGAGCCAACGGCGTGCACCGTCAGTGTTCATGGACATACTTACGGCAGGTTTACCGTAATGGTCGTATTCGTCTTTGGCGCTAACCACTACATCACCTTCCAGAGGCGCCTTGCCGTTACGTTCTGTAGAACGGATGGCATAAGTTCGAAAGTCTGAGCTTTCGGATCATATTCATAAGGAGATACTCCCCATTTCAGACGCAAGTCTTTCGGCATTTCGGCTTGACTTCCGGCATGGAAAGGTATCTGTTGATTTCAGCTGTATCCTTGTAGTTGGCATAGGCTACAACAGGACCTTGTCCGCTGGGGTTGACTTGCAAGATTGCGAACAGCGGGTGTTCTTTCTTTATTTGTGCAAGGTCAGCGGTTTGTGTCTTGTTTTCACCCTTTAAAGCAGCGGCAAGACTGTCGGCTGTGCTGGTAGCTTGGGCTACGGCAGGAGCTTCGGTAGCTGCGCTGTCTGCCTCTTCTGCCGGAGTTTCGCTTGCAACGATGGCACGCAACTTGGTGTCGGCAGCTTGCAGATAGGGAGTAACGTCTTTTGCTGTGTATGTTTCCCAGAATTCCAGATTGGCGGAACCTTGTAATAATTTTCTTACACGTTCAGGTTCTTTGATACCCGGAAGTTCTACCATGATACGGCCCATTTTGTCTTCCAGACTCTGGATATTGGGCTGAACTACACCGAAACGGTCGATACGGGTACGAAGTACATTGTAGGAGTTGTCAACAGCTGCCTTTACTTCTTCGCGCAATACTTTCTCAACTTCCGCGTCGGTAGATTTCTGAGTTACCTTGTCTTTTAATTGTTGGGTTGCGAACAGTTGTGAAAGAGGAGCACCCGGAGCAAGCTTGTGATACTCTCTGACGAATAGGGTGATCACGTCATCCTGCTTGTGGTAGCTTGCTTGGCGGCAGTGGCCAATGCTTGGTTGAATGCTTCGTCAGTCTTGTTGTCAGCCAATACTTTGATGACATCGGGTACGGAAACTTCAAGGATGACGTTCATACCACCCTTCAAGTCCAAACCTAAACTGACTTCCATCTCACGACATTGTTTCAGCGTCCAATTGCCGAAATACACTTTCTCATTAGCCAGAGAATCGAGGTAGTCCTGCTCTACTTTCACATCGCCTTTTGCAAACTCTTTGGCCTTACTTGTGTAATGGCGAGTTACAAAAGAGAAGGAGAGATAGAACACACACACCAGTGTGAGCAATATCGCAAAAACCCTTACAAATCCTTTGTTTTGCATGTTACTTTTAGTTTATTATGATTACTTTTTAATTAAATTCTGTTGCATACAAGGCTGCAAATATAGCTTTTTTTTCACAAATCTTACTTCATACCGCGATTTTTTAACATCGGGTCTAATTGAGGCTCAGTTCCTCTGAAGTTTTTATAGAGAGTCATCGGGTCTTCGCTGTCTCCTTTTTCCAGAACATTCTGGCGGAAGAGGTCGGCTGTCTGCTTGTCGAAGATACCGTGTTCCTTGAAAGCTTCGAAGGCATCGTTGTCCAGAACATTGGCCCAGAGATAGCTGTAGTAGCTGCAGCATAACCGCCGATGATGTGGTTGAAGTATGTGGTACGGTAGCGGGGAGCTATTTCCGGAATCAGCCCCAGTTGGTCCATCGCTTCTTTTTCGTATGCAACGACATCAAGACCTTCGGTATCAGTCAGGTTATGCAGGTTCATGTCGAGGATGGCGGCGGCCAGCAATTCGGTAGTCATGAAACCCTGGTTGAATGTTTTCTGGTTCAGTATCTTTTCAATCAGGCTGTCGGGAATGACTTCGCCGGTCTTGTAATGCTTGGCATACATTTTCAACACTTCGGGTTCGGTAGCCCAATGCTCGTTGATTTGAGAGGGGAGTTCCACGAAGTCGCGTACGACATTGGTGCCTGAAGTACCTTTATACTGGCATTGGGTCAATAATCCGTGCAGGGCATGGCCGAATTCATGGAACAAAGTTTCCACTTCGTCGATAGTCAGCAGGGAAGGAGTGTCGCCTACGGGCTTGGTGAAGCTGCATACGTTGCATACCAATGGACGTATGCTGCCTTGTTGTTCGCGGTAATTGCTCATCCAGGCACCACCGCTTTTGCCGGGACGGGGGAAGTAATCTACATAGAAGATACCTACTTGTGAGCCGTCTGCGGCTTTCACTTCAAACACTTCTACATCGGGATGATAGACGGGGATACCTTCGAGCTTTGTCAGCGTGATGCCATAGAGCTTATTGGCAACGGTAAAGGCGCCTTCACGTACGTTTTCCAGTTTGAAGTAGGGCTTAATCTCTTCTTCTTCGAGGTTATATTTCTCCTTACGGAGTTTTTCGGTGTAGTACCACCAATCCCATGCTTCCAGTTTCTCTCCTTTGCCTTCCTTGTCCATCAGCTTTTGCAGTTCGGCTGCTTCGGCTTTTGCTTTGGGGAGTGCATAACTCCACAAGTTGTTGAGGAAGTCCATCACGGCGGTGGAATTCTTTGCCATTGTATTGTCCAATACAAGTTGGAGTAACAGTCGAAACCCAGCAGTTGCGCCTTTTCAAGTCTCAGGCGTACGATTGTCGGCAATGATTTTCTTGTTGTCGTTCTTGTCATTGTTATTGCCGCGGTTGATGTAGGCTTGTACATCTGTTCGCGTAGCGGCCGGTTGGCGGAGTATTGGAGGAAAGGCAGGCGGCTTGCATTATGGAGGGTAAACAGCCATTTGCCTTCCTGTCCGGTGGCACGGGCTTCAGCATGGCGCTTTCGCGGAACCATTGGGGAAGTCCGGCGAGGTCCTCCTCTTTTCCTACATAAAGCTTGAAGTCGTTGTTTTCGTTCAGGATGTTGTTGCTGAACGTGATTCCAAGTGTGGAAAGCTGCTTGTTGATTTCACGCAGACGGGCTTGTTTGTCGGCCGGAAGATTGGCACCGGAACGGATAAATTTCTTATGGGTTTTTTCCAGCAGCCTTTGTTGTTCGCGGGTCAGGCCGAGAGCATCTTTCTGGCTGTAGACAGCATCCACTTTCTTGAAAAGCTCCTGGTTGAGGGAGATGTTGTCTTCGTGTTCGGCCAATGTCGGAGCCAGTTTCATGGAAAGGGCTGTCAGTTCATCGGTAGTTTCGGCCTCCGTCAGGTTGAAAAATACACCGCCTACACGGTCCAGGGTGGGAGAGCTGTTGTCGAGGGCAACAATGACATTTTCGAAAGTAGGGGCTTCCGTATTGTCAATGATGGCTTGGATATTGGCGTTCTGCTCTTCTATACCTTTCTGGAATGCGGGTTCATAGTGCTCCAACTTGATTTTATCGAATGGAGGCACGCCATTGGGTGTTTGAAACTCAGTAAGGAACGGATTGCTTTCCGTCTGGGTGGCACAGGAGTACATCATACAACTTGCTGCTAAAATTAGAATACATTTTTTGAACATTGTTTTCTAAGTATTAAATGTTTAAGTATTAATTTTCAATATCTCTTAGTGATATAGCACCATATCGGATAGTGGTCTGACTCTTTGATGGAGCGGTCTACTGTACAATTGTAGGCTCTCAGGTTCTTGCTTGTCAGTATGTTGTCTATCCGGAAATAGAATCTGTTCTGGTTGTAGGAGATGCCCAGCCCCCGTCCTGATTGGGTGAATGCGTCGTCCAAATCCTGGGCGATGGTGCGGTGGGTATAGGAGATGGGGGTATCGTTGAAATCGCCGCATACAATAATGTAAGGATGCGGTGAAGCGGCTATTTCATGTGCAATAGTGTCAGCCTGCGGGGCACGGATGGCCGATGCTTCTGCCAGCTTGCGTATGAGCAGGCGTGCGCCGCTTTTCACTTTTTCCTTTTCGGGAGATTTCAGCATGTCTTCGTACACGACTTTATCTGCTTTGGTCAGCTTGTTGGACTCCAGATGATTGTTGATGAGGGTAACCGTGTCTTCCCCAATCTTGATTTCATAGAGTACCGAACCGTTGTATTCGCTGGGATAATCCAATATGCGTGACGAGAGAATCGGAAATTTAGAGTAACATGCTATCTTGTTGGTATGTCCCTTTCCGCTACCCACTGTGTTGATGCGGTGGTATGGATATGCCTTGAGTTCCCGCTCTACGTCTTTTTTGCGAAAGATGCTTTGAGGATTGTACTGTGGAATATTCCTGCAGACAGAGGATATCGGCGCCACTTTCCTTCAAATAGGTCAATATCGGGTTTTTGCCATCTTGTTTGGCGGCACCGTCAAATCCCATAATGTTGTAGGAGAGCAGTTTGATACTTGTTTCCGGTAAGTGGTCTGTATGGAAGTTGATGGGCAGATAGGTGCGTATCTGCGAATAGCAGAGCAACATCCTATTAGGGGCAGCAAAGCCGACCTATAGCGCTGGATGACCAGCCAAAAAATGAGGAAGCCGGCATTTATCATCAGGAACACGGGAAATGTCAGCCCCAGGCACGATTGCACCGGATGTGTGACCGGCTGGATGTGCGGACTATAGGCGGTGAACAGTAATAGGCCCGTAAATAAGGCATTGACCGCTAAAATCAGGAGAGCGACAAAATTACCGAGATGCTTCATTATAATAGTTGAAAATTGAAAGGTGAAAACTGAAAATAAGAGTGGCGGTTATATTCTCATTTTTCATTTTCCGTTTTCCATTTTCCATTGGTTTAACGTTTACTCGCGTCGAACAAGCTTTTCTTTTCCTCTGTAGTAAGGCTTTCGTATCCCGATTTCTTTAATTTGTCGAGAATGCGGTCTATCTCGTCGGATTGGGCTTTTTCCGTGCGTTGTAATCATAATCTTTTTGTTTGCCAGTACCGTAGTGTACTTTCATTTTCGGCTTTCTGGGTTTGAAGTTGACGATGGAAACTAAGGTATCCAGACATTTGTTTATCCATGAGGTCAGGTCACTACCTTTGCTGAGGCTGGCGGCAAACCATACCCCTGCCAGCGCACCTCCTAAATGTGCGATGTGTCCACCGGCATTGCTGGAGGTGATGAACAGTAAATCGGTGCCTATAACGATGAGTGCCAGGTATTTCAGCCGGATGGTTCCGAACAGCAGTAGCCGTATCGGATAGTTGGGCTCGCGATAGGCGGTGGCGGCTACAATGGCAAGTACAGAGGCAGAAGCACCCAGCATGAAAGAATAGTCTGTCATGGGACGGAAATACGGGAAAATGTTATAGCGGCCATATAGAGCAGACCGCCGCAAATTCCTCCCAGAATGTATACACCCCGGAGATGCTTTGCAGAGAAGAAACTCAGGAACAGTGCACCGAACCAGTAAAGCCACAGCATATTGAAAAGAATGTGCATGAATCCTGCATGCATGAACATATATGTCAGTAGTGACCATGGTTGCAGGATGAAGCGTATGACTGATGCCGGCAGTTCCAACCATTCGAATACGCCTGCTATGCTCCGGTTGAACAACTGGAACATGACTTCGGTTAGCGTAGTAAGTATGAATACCGCTACATTGATGTAAATCAGTTGGATATAAATGTTCCCCCTACGGAAGGTTTCTTTCAAATCAGTTATAATAGTAGCCATTTCCTCTGTTCTTTTTTCTCCAGTACATAATCAGGATAAAGCCGAATACCATACCACCCAGATGTGCGAAGTGAGCCACATTGTCTCCTGCACTGTTTGCAAATCCGGCATAAGTTCAATCAAGGCATATCCGATAACAAAATATTTGGCCTTGATGGGAACCGGTAACGGGAAGATGAACATTTGCTGGTTGGGGAACAACATGCCGAATGCCAGCAGAATGGCGTATACTGCTCCCGAAGCTCCCACGGTAGTCATCATATTGAGATATTCCTCCATCGGGATGATGGCCATGCCAGTATTTACGCTGTCATAGGCGGAAAGTACTGTCTCATAATGAATATACTGTACCACCTCCTGGATAATTCCGGCTCCTATACCGCACACCAGATAGTAGAACAGAAATCGTTTTGGCCCCCATACCTGCTCTAAAATACGTCCGAACATCCATACAGCAAACATGTTGAAAAATATGTGCGCGAATCCGGCGTGCATGAACATATATGTTATCAATTGTGCTGCATTGAAATCTTCGGCAAGGAAAAAATGCAATCCCAGATATTGGGCGAGGTCGATGCCGTAGCTTTGGGCGACAATGGTGCCCAAAAACATCAGCACATTAATGATTAAAAGGTTTTGGTTACAGTAGGTATAGTATTCATAATCTGTTGTTTCAATTCATTTTACAGTTCAAAAACAGTTGCCTGTTTTTGCTTTCTCCGGCAAAAATACGAA